>ENA-UOXV01000045-UOXV01000045.1-marine-metagenome-genome-assembly--contig:-NODE-45-length-137026-cov-7.924970_pt1 | contig 137026 bp, 134 predicted proteins | sample MGYA00238165_ERZ766961 | MGnify/ENA primary metagenome ERZ766961 (study PRJEB28924, sample SAMN03173240) | marine metagenome | biome: Marine; feature: Water; material: Subsurface seawater | place: North...
GTAACGGATGGTTAACGGCCTGCACCGTTATTCGGGCACGACCAAGTCAAACCAAAACTCAGGCGTGGGCGAAATCAGTCCGCGAAAGGATCACGGACGAGAATGGTGTCGAGCCGCTCGGGACTGGTGGAAAGAAGCGCAACTGGCGCGCCGATGAGCTCCTCGATCCGGCGCACATACTTGATAGCCGTCGCGGGCAACTCGGCCCAGCTTCGTGCACCGGCAGTACTGTCTTTCCAGCCCTCGAGCGTTTCGTAAATTGGCTCTACACTGGCCTGATCACGTATTCCGGCCGGGAAACGAGTAATTTCCTGGTCGCCCAGCTTGTAACCAACACAGACCTTGAGTTCATCCATGCCGTCGAGCACATCGAGCTTCGTCAGCGCAATGCCGTCAATCCCGCCCACCGTGATCGCCTGGCGAACCATAACGGCATCAAACCAGCCACAGCGGCGCTTGCGACCGGTGACGGTTCCAAACTCCCGCCCACGTTCACCGAGATGGGTTCCAACATCCCCCGTGTCCTCGGATGGAAAAGGTCCACTCCCAACACGCGTGGTGTAGGCTTTGGTAATTCCCAAAATGTAACCAATCGTGCCCGGAGCAACGCCTGAGCCTGCCGCAGCCTGCCCCGCAACCGTATTTGAAGATGTCACAAACGGGTATGTCCCGTGATCAACATCGAGCATCGCACCCTGCGCGCCTTCAAACAAAATACGTTTGCCGTCACGACGGGCCTGATCAAGCCATTCCCATACCGGCGCCGCATAAGACAGCAGCGGCTCTGTGACCTCTGCCAGACGCGCCATAAGGTCAGCCTTGTCCACCTCGTCCGCACCCAATCCACGCAACAACGCATTGTGGTGGAACAGCAGGTGATCGACACGCTGGTCGAGGATCTCGGGGTCAGCCAGGTCGCAAATTCGAATGGCGCGGCGTGCAACCTTGTCCTCATAAGCCGGGCCAATGCCCCGCCCGGTTGTGCCGATCTTGTCAGCCCCACGGGCCTGCTCGATTGCGCCATCCAGATAAGGATGAAGCGGCAGGATCAAACTCGCATTGTCCGCAATTTTGAGGGTCGCAGGTGTGATCTCGACACCCATTTCGACAATTTTTTCAATCTCCCCGAGCAATGCCCAGGGATCAATAACGACGCCATTTCCGATGATGCTGATCTTGCCCGGACGGACGACGCCGGACGGCAAAAGACTCAGCTTGTATGTCTTGTCGCCGATAACCAGTGTGTGGCCGGCATTATGACCGCCCTGAAATCGCACAACGACGTCCGCACGTTCGGAAAGCCAGTCGACGATCTTTCCTTTGCCTTCATCACCCCATTGCGACCCGACAACTGCAACATTTGCCATCTAACTTTTCCTCAGCTGTCCGTGTCGCGTGTGGCGACAGGGTCCTCTCCGACAAGATAATGACTGCAACCCAGCCGCCGGGCTTCTTCTTCGATGTCGGCGACGTCCTGCAGACCTGCAACTGTGACCCAACCATTCGCGCGCAAACCCTGCCCGACCGCAACGGCTGTCTCAGCAGGAAGATACAACCGTGACCCGGATTCGGCGTCGGGCAACGCACGCATAATCGAGTCCATATACAGCGAAACACCCGTGGCGTATTCACCGGCTCCCGTGATGTAGCGCCCGCCGCGCGCGAGCTCTCCGCGCACACCCTCTGCAAACACCGTAAAGCTTACCCCAGTCTGATACTCGAACCCGCGATACTCAACCGGATCGAGTGTCAGAGAAAGCTCGGGAAGCGCCGCGCGGACGCCGTCCACCACATCTGCCAGCCGGATGACTTCCGCACGCGCATCCGCCGGCAAATCAATGGATTTCAATTCCTCCACCACTTCGGCGGCTGGTCCGACTGTCTCGATCATGGCGCAAAGCGCCTTGGCACTATCGGAGAAGGCAATGCCCTCCCGGCGCAGGACTTCCTCTGTCGCACCCAGATCCTTGCGATCCAGCGATGCACGCAATTCCTGGACTGCCTCCTCACCCAGATCAATGCCAGCGAGAACATGAGCTACGAGTGCGGGAGAATTAATATCAATGGTCGGCTCGACGATACCAGCTGCGTTCAACCCCTCTGCGGCCAGAACAATGACTTCGACATCCGCAGCCACGGAGTCCGGACCGATCAGTTCCACACCAACCTGGGCGAACTGGCGCTCGGGGCGCAGCTGATTGCCACGGACGCGAAGAATCTGCCCCGCATAGGACAAACGAAGCGGCCGCGGTGCCGCTGCCAGACGCGTTCCTGCGATTCGCGCGACCTGAAGTGTGATATCGGCCCTGACGGCCATCATCCGCTGGCTCACAGGGTCCATCAACCGGAACATCTGACCGGATAGGCTGCCACCACCATTGGCACCGTTGCCCGCCAGAGTGGATTCGAACTCAACTAGAGGCGGCTTCACCTGCTCGTAGCCAGAGGCGGCAAAAACCTCAAGTATCCCGGTAATAGCGGCAGATTCCTGCCCCGCACGCGGTGGCAGAAGGTCGTGCAACCCGGCTGGCAAAAGAGCCCTGTTTTCTGTTTCATCACTCATGATCGCGCGCGGTTTAGCCGGTTTGTGGTCATTGGGCAACGCTTCCCCAAAAAAAGCCTCCCGTCCGATGCAAGAAATACAACTCAGGATCGTCTATTATGCTATATCGCTGATTAAGAGACCTTTTTTGATTATGTGCGTTCCCTTGCCGAGTGTCCGACACGTGCGGATTCGTCGTCAGAGGGTAACTTTACGAGGGCGAGCAGAATGAAATTGGGAAACTGAGCGTAAGCGCGAGCATTCTGGCGCTGGGTTTGGCCTTCGCCGGAACCGCGAATGCGCAGTCCAGCGATGACAAAATGATGATGGCCGATTACTCCGATAAGGGGTTCTATATCTTCGGTAATATCGGCGGTCACGATGCCGAGGATTCGGAAGTGGACGGTGGACAGATCACCACAAACGCCGAAACCGATCGCGGAATCGCGGGGCTCGTTGGGTTCGGCTATGATTTCGGCGATCATCTTCGGATCGAAGCCGAGGGCGGGTATCGTGGAGCTGGTGACATTGACACCATTTCCGGTGCCGCTGCCTCGGGTGAATTTGATGCCTATAGCGCCATCGCCAATGTGTTCTATGATTTCGACATCGGTGGCGGCATTGAGCCGTATATCGGCGGCGGCCTAGGCATGGCGCAGGTTTCAATCGACGGCGGCACCCCGTTCGCAGGTCAGTCGATCAACGGTGATGAATGGGGCCTTGCCGTTCAGGCTGGCGCCGGTCTTGCCATCCCTCTGACCAATCGCCTGAAATTAACAGCCGATTATCGCTTCATGTCCGTCCGTGAATTGGAGTACACCACCTCAGGCGGCACGAATGTTGATGCAGAGTATGATGATCACGCCGTGTTCCTTGGCCTGCGCTTCGCTCTGAACCCGCCAAAACCGGCACCGCAGCCTGTTGCAAAGGCCGCTCCGGCACCGCAGCCAGCTCCGCCGGCAGCCCCGGCGCCTGTTCGCGATTTCCTGGTCTTCTTCGACTTTGACAGTGATGTGATCACACCGCAGGCTCAGGCCATTCTGCGTGAAGCTGCTGCCAGTGCGAAAGCCATTGGCAACACGCGGATCGTTGCGACGGGTCACACCGATACCTCCGGCTCTGCCGCCTATAATGTTGGGCTCTCCCAGCGTCGTGCAGACGCCGTACGGAACGCTCTTGTGGGTCTCGGACTGCAGACGAATGAAATCCAGACGGTTGCGAAGGGTGAAACTGATCCCCTCGTAGCAACACCCGATGGTGTTCGCGAGCCTCAGAACCGACGGGTTCAGATCGTTCTCTGATCCCACACGTCAAAGCATAAAACAAAGCGGGCCGCACCTTATGGTGCGGCCCGTTTTCGTTAGAACAACCTGCTGACCAATTTCGGTCTATTGCGTGTCTTTCTGAATAACCGCCTTTTCAATGGTCCGCAGCCCGGTTTCGGCCAATGTATTCTGACCCGCAAGAATCGTAGAGAACATCGCATTGGCATTCACACAGAAAGCCTCGCGTTCACGGATACTGCGAATAGAGGCATCATTGGCAAGTTGCGTGACGAACCCATCAAGTTCCTTCTGCGCACGTTGCCCATGATCACGACGGAACATCTTCTTCAGCACCCGACCATGAGAGACCAACTCCCCCTGATAACGCACAACAACTGTGTTGTACCTGTTACGCATATTGCAGGTGAGCGCTGCGACCATCATCTCGCTTTGCAGAATTCGAACATTAACGGCATCCGTTTCACGACTGTCGCGCGGCTGAAATGCCTGCGCAGAACCCGCTGAAATCACAACCGAGGCTGTCGCGAGGGCCACTGCCATCGCCAGTCCAGAAGGGATATTGGCTTGCATTGTCTTATCCATTTCCGAGTGCAGAAAGCATCTATCTGCCTAACATTAAACGATAAGTGCTCAACGCCACCTTAACTTTGGCAGACCGGTCTGGCGAGACGAAATCTACAGAATTCGTCCTACCACCCAAAATGTGATCATACCCCACCCGGCACCGGGACGGCATGAAGTGTTCCGTCTGCGAGGATATGGACGATGAAAACGTCTTCATCGGCACCCATCACACCGGCACGCACCGCAGAAACAATCTTGTGTGTATGCGCGATGTGAGCCAGTTCACGAAACTGGCCATTGGCAAAGGTCACAACGCGCAATGCACGCCGCCGCGCGTCCGGCAGCGCAATATCGATGATCCCATCACCATTCCAGTCCACAACCGCGCTCTGGTCCTGCTCCCGACTTCCGATCGCATGGTTGGAAAACCCCGATGCCGCGACATCGAACACCAAACGGCCGTCCCGGAACTCATACAAGCGGAGCTTTCCACCGATATGCGGGGTTTCAACATATGCCAGCTCAATGACGCCATCACCGTCGAAATCAGCAGCACCAACGGGATTGAGCCATCGGTTCAAACGTCCAATTGCAGGCACCTCAGACACCACATCCACGCCGTCTGCGCCCAACGCAAAAACCGACAGAGCCGCGCCTTCGTCCAGATAGGATTGAATGACCACAGCCTCATCGCGACCGTTCCCGTCCAGATCCACCAGACGCACCCGTCGATCCTCGAACACAGTTCCCGAATCCAGGAGATAGTGGAACTGACGTCCGGCACGACCCTCCAGCACCAGACCACCTGCCTCAATGGCATCGCCCAAAACCCCATGCGCGTATCGTTGGGTGGGATCGGTCAGCCACGCCCGGGCGATGTCATTGGTTCCATGCGTGATCTCGCCGTCCGGCAAGATATTATGGGGTCGAACCTGCTGCCCCCCGCGCATCGGCTGTGGCGCACCAAAATCAACCTGCCCGTCTTCCACAAACAGTGGTCGCACGGTGCCGTCACCCAACAGCACACCCAGAGACGCCGGCACATAGCCGATCCCCGAACCGACACCGTTCAAACGAATAAGCGCTGTCGATTTTTCCGGTGTCTTTGCCTGAAGACCCTCACCTGCAAATCCGGCATTTGGCAACGCTGCCAACCCTGCCAGACATGCCGCGACGGCCCAGACGCAGCGCATCAGAAGTTAAGCGCTTTTGCCTGAACGACGTTGGGAAGCGCAGCGACCTTCGCGAGGACCTCCGCGGGAACGGCTTGATCGACCTCGACAAGCGCGATTGCGTCTCCCCCGGCTTCGGTCCGACCGAGCTGGAAGGTTGCAATATTTAGTCCTGCATCACCGAGAACAGTTCCCAACAGCCCGATCAGCCCTGGCTTGTCTTCGTTGGTGACATAGAGCATGTGGCTGCGGAGTTCCGCTTCCAGCGGCACGCCCTTCACATCGATAACGCGCGGATTGTTCCCGCCGAAAAGCGTGCCGGTCACACTGCGGGTCTGCTTGTCGGTGACCACCGTCAAACGTATCAGCGTCTGATAGTCCCCGGCGCGCTCCGTGCGCACTTCCGACAATTCAATGCCACGTTCGCTGGCCATGACCGGTGCATTCACCATGTTCACACTGTCGAGCATCGGTGACAGCAATCCCTGCAGCGCAGCCGCACTGAGCGGCTTGGTATTCAGTTCCGCGGCATGACCGGCATATTCAATGGTCACACTTTTGAGATCGGTCTCCGTCAGCTGTCCGGCGAAACTGCCCAACTGCTCAGCAAGCTTCATGTAAGGCGCAAGTCGTGGTGCATCTTCGGCACTGACAGACGCCATATTGAGCGCATTCACAACAGCCCCATCAAGCAGGTAATCCGACATCTGTTCGGCCACCTGAATTGCCACATTGACCTGCGCTTCATCTGTACTCGCCCCCAAATGCGGTGTGCAAACCAGGTTGGGCAGACCAAAAAGCGGGTTGTCCTTGGCGGGTTCAGTCTCGAACACATCAAGCGCGGCACCGGCCACATGACCGGACTCAAGCGCATCCTTCAAATCCGCTTCGACCACAAGACCACCGCGCGCACAATTAATAATCCGTACGCCCGGCTTAGTTTTGGCGATTGCCGCAGCATCGATGATACCCCGGGTCTGATCGGTCATCGGCGTGTGCAAAGTAACAAAGTCCGCACGTGCCAGGAGTTCATCGAGCTCGACCTTCTCGACCCCAATTTCCTTGGCCCGGTCTTCGCCGAGGAACGGATCAAAGGCGACAACCTTCATTTTCAGGCCCAGCGCACGGTCCGCAACAATCGAGCCGATATTGCCACAACCAACAAGACCCAGAGTTTTGCCTGTCACCTCTACTCCCATAAAACGGGACTTCTCCCACTTGCTTTCCTGGGTGGATGTATTGGCTTCCGGAATCTGACGCGCCAGCGACATCATCATCGCAATCGCGTGCTCTGCGGTTGTGATCGCGTTCCCGAACGGGGTGTTCATGACGACAATCCCGCGTGCTGTGGCAGCGGGAATGTCGACATTGTCGACGCCGATACCCGCGCGCCCGATAACCTTCAGATTGTCAGCAGCTTCCAGCACCTTGGCTGTGGCTTTGGTGGCAGAACGAATGGCAAGACCATCGTATTCGCCAATACAGGCAATCAGTTCATCCTCGGACATGCCGGGCTTCACGTCGACCTCGAGACCGCGCGCAGCAAAAATTTCACGGGCACGATCACTCATCTTGTCGGAAATCAGTACTTTGGGCATTGGGAGTCCTTCCGCAGGTTCAGGCGGGATAATCTAAATTGGGAAAAACGTGGTGCACGGACGCGCTCAGGAAGCGGCCGTGCCCAGCTCTGTTTTGATGGATTGGAAAGCCCAGTCGAGCCACGGCATCAACGCCGCAAGGTCGTCCTGTTCCACTGTCGCACCAGCCCAGATACGCAGGCCCGGAGGTGCATCGCGATAAGCCCCGATATCAAAGGCAACACCTTCCTTGTCGAGGAGGGATGAAACGGCCTTCGCCGCAGCGGCCTGCTCATCGCCGGGAAGAGCCTCAAACCAGGGATCGACAATTGTCAGACACACACTTGTGGTCGAACGGGTCGCAGGGTCCTGCGCCAGAAAAGCGGCCCAGCTTGAATTTGAAACCCAATCCGAGATCACGCCAAAATTGGCATTGGACCGCGCAACGAGCGCGTCGAGCCCGCCAATATCACGCGACCAGTCGAGCGCATCGAGATGATCCTCAACACAGAGCATGGACGGGGTGTTGATCGTACTGCCCTCGAAAATGCTTTCGTTGAGCTTTCCACCCTTTGTCAGGCGGAATATTTTCGGCATCGGCCAGGGAGGCGTATAGCTCTCAAGTCGTTCGACAGCGCGCGGGCTGAGGACCAGCATGCCATGCTGGGCTTCACCGCCGAGCACTTTCTGCCAGGACCAGGTCACAACATCGAGCTTGTCCCAGGGCATATCCATGGCGAAGGCCGCAGATGTCGCATCACACAGTGTCAGACCTTGGCGGTCATCCGGGATCCAGTTGCCATCAGGGACGCGGACACCCGACGTCGTGCCGTTCCATGTGAACACCACATCGCGCGAGAAATCGACCGCATCCAGATCCGGCAATTCGCCATAAGGCGCATCAAGCAGCCGATGATCATCCAGCTTGAGCTGTTTGACGATGTCGGTGACCCAGCCTTGTCCAAAGCTTTCCCAGGCCAAAAGGTCCATGCCGCGTGCGCCGAGCATCGACCACATGGCCATCTCAAAAGCGCCGGTGTCGGATGCCGGCACAATGCCGATCCGATAATCGTCGGGAATTCCGAGAATGGTCCGGCTGTCCTCGATCACCCGCAGCAGCTTGGCCTTGGGGTCTTTCGCGCGATGCGAACGGCCGATGCTTGCAGACGCGAGAACATCCAGCGACCAGCCGGGTCGCTTGGCGCAGGGTCCAGAAGAAAATAGAGGGGATGCCGGGCGGGTATCCGGCCGGCGGAGTGTGTCAGTCATGATATGCGTTCCTTACAGAACGTTGCACCCCGTTGGGGAGGTGTGGCCCGCTGCGGAAACTAGAAGTATTTCACGGAGGGTCAATGGACTGATTGTCGCAGAGTTCAATTTTCTCAGGAAAGCCCGTAATACCAGGGCGCCACGAAGCTGAAAACGAGCCAGACAATGATCAGCAGCGGCGTCCCGACACGAATAAAATCCACGAATCGATAATTGCCCGGCGCCATGACCAGAAGATTGGTCTGATAACCAATCGGTGAAGCAAAAGAGCAATTCGCAGCAAAGACCACAGCAACGGCGAAGGGTTCAACCGGCAATGAAAGGCCATTGGCAATACCAACGGCAATTGGCGTGAACAAAACTGCCGTTGCCTTCGTGCTGATGAGGTTCGCAAGCACGGCGACGAGCAAAAAGAATGCCGAAAGCACGATTGCCGGAGACGCATCCCCCAACACGGCGAGTAGAATGGAAGCCAGAAACTCTGCACCACCTGTCGCCTGCAAGGCACTGCCAAGCGCCAGCGCCGCGGCGATCATCATCACGATTGTCCGATCAATCGCGCGTGTGGCCTGACGGATATTCAGCACACCCGTGGCGAGCATCAGACCCGCCCCCGTCAGCGTGGCAATCGAAATTGGGACAATTCCAAGCGCGGCGACGGCGATCACACCGACGAAGATCACCAAGGTACTGGTGGCATGGTTGACCGCAGGCATCTCGGCCGCCGTCCATTCGATCAACAGAATATCCTGATCACCACGCAAAGCTTCGATATCGGCTTCACGGCCCTGAATGAGCAATACATCTCCCGGCTCCAAACGCACCTCTGTCACCCGGGCACGGATCATCTGGGATCGCCGCTGAATTCCCATGACGACGCAATGGTATTTGTAGCGAAACCCGATTTGCACAAGGGTCTGACCCACGTGACGGGATGCCGGCGTCACCATCGCTTCGGCGAGAATCTGATTGCCCACTTGCCAACGCTGGCTGCCATCCTCGGTTTCAAAGCGCTCCCAATCCTCACCCAATTCGGGATGGAATTGCTCGGGCTCCCCCTTGAGAGCCTCGGTGAGAGCCGGCCGTGTGGCGGCAACAACAATCGTGTCACCCGTCCCAATCCGGAAGTCATCATCGAAAGGCGGATAAAAGGGCTCCGAATCCTGGAGCACCATCCGAACGGTCATGTCTTTGAGGTCCGGAAAAAATCCGCCCAAAGGCTGCATCCCATGAAACTTGGATCCCTCGCGAACATTGAGCTCCGCCATGAACTGACGACCACCGCCAGCGATGGCGCTGGTCAGAAGTGCGCGCTCGGGTAGCAAACGCGGGCAGGCGAATATGACGTAGACGATACCAATCAATGCCAGTGCCATGCCCGGGACTGCAAACTGGAAGAATGTGAATCCTTCCTCTCCCAATTCGATCAGCATGCCCGAAACCAGCAGGTTGGTGCTCGAACCAATCAAGGTCACCATACCGCCCAAAATCGAAGCAAAGGAGAGCGGCATCATCAGCCGTGAGGGTGATTGCCCCAGACGTGAGGCAAGCGCTTGCATGATCGGAATAAAGATCACAACGACAGGCGTGTTGTTCATGAATCCACTGACAACGAGCACCGCCACAAAGGCCAACCCCGTTGCAAGGGCCGCATGACCGCGCCCGTAGCGGAAAAACATCTGCGCCCCGGCCTCAAGCACGCCTGTGCGTGCCAGACCCTCACCCATCACCAACAGCGCAACAACCGTCAGCAAAGCCGGATTGGCAAACCCGGCCAAGAGGCGGGTTGGATCAAGGATATTGTCTCCCGAAGCACCGATGATCGGGTTGAAATGGAAAAACACCAGCAGAACACAGATGACGCCGAGCGAAGTGAGTTCGAGCGACACCCGTTCGAGCATGTACAGGACTAGCGCAACCGTCACGAGTGCGAACGTGACCCACATGCCAAGCTGTGCCGGGTCAAACCCGGTTAATATTGAGATCATCGCAGACTAGACGTTCCGTCGTTAATCACCGACGTCCAGTCTATCATGCAGCCGCAGTGTCGCGTGCGTGTACCATGACGACAGTCTCGAAGGTCGCCACGACGCCTGCTTCTGTGCTCACGGTGAAGCCCAACCGCACAATGCCCCGCGCGGGATTGGACTTGGATGCCCGCGCTTCGACAACCTCGAACACCGTCGACAAAGTGTCCCCCGGGCGAACCGGCGCGACCCAGCGAATTTTGTCCAGTCCTGGCCCCCCAAGATTCGATCCGTCGAGAATTCCGGTGCGCAGGAACTGGCCCGTTGCGACCGCCACAGTCTGGAACCCGCTGGAAATCAGTCCGCCAAAGACTGAATCCTTGGCCGCCTCGGGGTCGGTATGGAAGGGTTGCGGATCATACTGTCGTGCAAACCACATGATTTCCTCAGCCTCAAGCTTGACCGGCACGGTCTCGACCTTGCGGCCAACCGTAAAATCATCGAGACACCAGTAACTCATGCTGCATCCTCTGAAGGCTGGCGACGCAGGAAGGTGGTGGTCTGAAAGCGAGAGACCTCCCTTCCATCAACTTTGGTCAGAAACTGCATCCGGATGATCCCTCGATCGGATCGGGACTTGGATTTGCGCACTTCAAGCACCTCGGCCGTGGTCACCAGCGTGTCGCCCGGGCGAACAGGTGCCGCCCAGCGGACCTCATCCATTGCCGGCCCGCCGAGTGAATTCTCGGCAAATATGCCGATCTTGATGAACTGGGCGAATGCTGTGCCAATGGTCTGGTGACCGCTGGCAATCAAGCCGCCATAAGCCGTGTCCTTCGCGCCTTGCGGATCTGTGTGCATCACCTGCGGATCGTAGCGTTCCGCAAAGGCAATGAGATCGGCCTCGCTCAGGGTCACCGGTTCAGTGTCAAAGACCTGCCCAACTGTAAATTCTTCGAGATAGCGTGCCGCCATCAATCCGCTCCATCAAATGCGGCGCGGACCCTAACGTTTTGCGTGTTGTGAATAAAGCCGTCAGTGGGCTGCGTCGTGCGCCTCGGCCTGTGCGGCTTCCCAGGCCAGAATGACGCGTTTGGTATCGGGCTCCCAGCGATAGCCGCTAATCATCCCTCCGTTGCGAATCACCCGGTGACAGGGAATGAGCCAGGACACCGGATTCCGTCCGACGGCACTGGCCACAGCACGGGCCGATCCCGGCGCGCCAATCCGTGCCGCCAGGTCGGCATAGGTCATCACGGCCCCCAGCGGAATGCGCATCAGCGCCTCCCACACCTTTAACTGGAAGGGCGTACCGCGCAGAACGAGATGCAGATCACCATGACCAAAGGCAGCGTCGGCATAGCTGCCGGTTCGCTCAGGAGCTTCCACCAGATCGGCTTTCCCGAAACTTGTGGCGAGGTCGGCAAGTGTCTCGTCTCGGTCACCAACGCCGTTGAACGCCAAGCCGCAAACGCCGCGTGATGTGGCCGCAATCACGCACTCCCCAAACGGACTGTCGTGCCACCCATAGTGAACTCCCATACCTTCCCCGTCGCGTTTCCACTCGCCGGGTGTAAGCGCTTCATGGGTCACAAAGAGATCATGCAGACGACCTGGCCCGGACAACCCGGACTCGAACGCGGCATCAAGAACACTTTGGGAATCATCAAGTACCCGCTTGGCATGATCGAGGGTCAGGTACTGGACGTATTTCTTGGGACTGACCCCGACATAGCGGGTGAACAGACGCTGCAAATGATAGGTGCTCAGCCCTGCTTCCTGCGCAACTGCATCCAGACTGGGTTGCTCGCGATAGTGCTCAGCCAGCCAGCTCAGAAGGCGGCCGACAAGCGCAAAGCCATAGTCGTCAGATTCATCGGGCTGATACTGATCGATCATCTCATTCATCGTCATTGCTCGTATCCTTTCTACACCCGCGAGAACGGAATATGCGATTCACGTGTTTCCACCCCGTGTTCGACGCGTGCGGATGTGGGCTTGTGTTCCATGTCACAAACCTAGTGCGGCGCCGCATCACTCCCCACCCGGTTCTTGCGCATACGCGCAACGTCACAATGCGAACATGTTTTCAATGGAATCTGTTGTCTTTAACGCTCACCTGACAAACTGACCCATGCGCAAAACCACCTCAAAGTCTTACAACATCCTTCGATGGATAGCGGTTTTCCTGGCCTTTTCGGCATTTCTGACCCCTGCTCTGGCCAATGATGACTTTGAACAGCAGGTCGCCGAGACGCGCATTGTCTGTGATGGCGACACGTCCACGCGATGTGCGCAAACCGTCCATAGGCTCTTGGACAGTGATGGTGATGGATTGATCTCGTTTCAGGAAATAGAGGTCACCCGCAGCGCCGCCACAACATCCGTTCAGGACCTGAAAAGCACCCTCACACCAGAAGAGCGTACCCTTTTCGGGCTGGCTCTTGTCGGCATAAAGTCTGCCGGAGCGCCTGCTGTATTCGCGAATTTTGACGCTGATGGAACCGGCACGCTCGACATCAATGAGTTGTTTGCCGATGTCACGCTGGATTCCAGAACATTCGCCGTCGTCGCTTCCGACCCCGGTGCCATAGACTGGTCGTCACTGGCCAACCGCTTTGGCAAGCTCGGACAGGCACTTTTGGCCATGCACCAAGCCCGACGTGATCGCTAGGTCCGCTCCCGCTGAACCAGCACCACGCCGACAAGGATAACAAGCGTCGCAATCAGCAGCGGAAGTGTGATCCGTTCGCCGAGCAGCATGAGTGCCAATGCAATCCCGACAACCGGTTGCAGCAATTGCAGCGCTCCGATTTTCCCAACACCACCATCTGCAAGCGCACGATTCCAGAGCAGATAAGCCAGGATCGTAGAGCCCCAGCCCAAGGCCAGAATGGCACCCCAGCCGTCGCGGTCAATTGCTGTCAGGGTTTCCGCACCGGAGTAGAATATGATCAAGGGCAAAAGCGTGGCGGCAGCGACGAGAACGGACCACATGGTGACCGTCGTCGAGCCGATCTGTTTGGTCAGTCGCGCACCTGCGATGTAACCAACCACGCCCATAAACATACCGAGAAACACCAGTGCATCACCTTGCCAGGTGACGCCCTCAACCTCGATTCCAACGGCTTCCCAAATCAGCAGAAGAGCCCCGAGCGTACCTGTGGCAATCCCGATCCACCAAGGCCAGCCGGGCATCCGACGGTCAATCAAGGCCGACAAGACCCCCGCCATGACGGCGCCAAAAGCAGTACCAGCTGCGGCATGTCCTGCTGTGGTGTGTTGCACACCCCAGCTGAAGAAAACCGGGAACAACACCAATCCCCCCATCCCCGAGATCACAACCAGGATGATGGCATCGCGCCGTAGCGGCACCCGGTAACGCCCTACCAGTATGATGAAGAGCGCCAGTGGCGCGGCCACAATCGCACGCAGAGCGCCAACCGTGATCCCGTCCGCAGTTGCGGTCGCCATTTTTGTAAAGACAGGTGTCGCGCCATAGATGAACACGGCGATCAGGGCGATCGTGTACAGGCGCGAAAGATTGGTCTGAGACATTCAGGTCTCATTCGTCGGCATCAACGACATTGGACAAGCCCGACGCCGAGCAGGATCACAACCGTGGCAATCAAAAGCAGCGGCGTCAACGGTTCACCCAGAAAGATCGCTGCTGCTGCAATGCCCACAACGGGCAAGGCGAAATGCCACATGCTGATGCGGGCAATTCCGCCACGCGAAAGCGCATAGAACCAAGCCATGTAGGCGATAATCGAAGACCCCGCAGCCAGATAGGCGATCGCCGCCCAGCCGGCAGGTGCCACCTGCAAAATTTCTTCAGGTTCAGCGTAAAACCAAAGAACGGGGAGCAAAAGAATGCCGGCAATGATCACGCTCCACATTGTAACAGCCGGTGCGCCATAGCGTGGCGTGAGGCGTGCGCCAAACTGGAAGCTGAGCGCAGCAGAGAACGCACCCCCCATGACCAGCAGGTCCCCTTGCCAGCTGGCGCCAACCGATTGAATTCCGATCGATTCCCAAATAAGGACAATCGCACCGAAAAAGGCGACCGAAATGCCGAGCCACCAGGATTTGGCAGGCCATCGACGGTTTATGGCGGCCACCATCAACCCGGCAAATACTGGCGTTGCAGCCGATGCAACGGCCGCGTGCCCGGCTGTTGTATGCGCAACCCCCAGGGTGAACAGGACCGGAAACCCAATCAGTCCTGTTACTGCCACGCCCAAAGTATCGAAGGTGTCGCGTCCACGCCAAGGCAGCCTCAGGCGCATGGCCACAATCACCACGAGGGCAAACGGTACAGAGGCAATTGTCCGCAGGAGCGCCAACGTGAACTCGTCTGTGGAGCGCGTCGCAATTTTCGTGACGAGCGGAGACCCTCCCCAGATGAAGACGGCTGCGATAGCGGCTGCTGTCGCCAACGAGAAAAAACCCACCACCTGCGCCGTTGGCCGGGTCGCGATAGGCTCTGCAGATTGATCTGGAGCGCGGTTTTCCAAATCAGCTATCGATCCGCGCAGGGTCGAAGGTCACCGCGTGATCAAGGGGGCCGTGTCCGCCGCCATATCCCGGTGCCGAGAGGATGGCGGCGCGTACATATTTACGGGCCCGCCCGACAGCGTCCTTCAAAGCAAGGCCCTGCGCCACGCCCGCTGCCGTCGCCGAGGCCAGCGTACAGCCCGTTCCATGGGTGTTTGCGCTGTCGATCCTTGAATCCACAAACCGGACGGTCTCTTCAGGCGTGACCAGCAAGTCCACGACATCCTTACCTGGCACATGCCCGCCTTTGATCAGCGCGGCCCCGACACCGAGTTTCAGCAAGGCTTCGCCAGCCCGGTGTTGGCCGGCTTCATCCTCAACGTCCAATCCGGTGAGCGCGGCGGCTTCGGGGGCATTCGGTGTGAGGAGCGTTGCGCGTGGCAGCAGCAAAGCCACCATCGCGGCATGGGCATCATCCCCCAGGAGTTTCGCACCACCTTTCGCCACCATCACAGGATCGGCCACCAGAGGCACGTCGGCGGCCCTGTCAGTGAGAACCTCAACGACGGTTTCAATCACCTCTGTGTTGTGCAGCATGCCGGTCTTGATGCAATCCGCTCCAAGATCATCAAGCACCACGCGCATCTGCTGGGACACGAACTCGATATCCACCGGATGAATTCCGTGCACACCGAGTGTGTTCTGCGCAGTGAGCGCCGTGATCGCGGTCATGGCAAAACCACCTAGCGCCGTTACGGCCTTGATGTCGGCCTGAATCCCGGCACCACCCCCCGAATCCGAGCCTGCGGCGATCAAAACACGGCCTTTCATTGCATCAACCTCGGTGCTCTAGGCCGACACTGCGGCAATGGCGTCTGCGATCTCGTCGACAACGGACGTCACGACGGCTTCATCGAGCCCTTCCGCCATGACCCGGATCAGCGGTTCGGTTCCCGAGGGTCGGATCAGGACACGCCCGTCCCCGCCCAGTTGCGCCTCGGCTTCCGCAATCGCGGTTTTTACAGCCGGCGCATCCATCGCTGACCGGTCCGAGACCCGAACATTCTTGAGAAGCTGCGGATAGGGCTCAAAAACATGGGAGAAGGCGCTCATGGGAGCGCCGGCCGCAACCAATCCAGCCAAAACCTGCAATGCAGCGATCAACCCATCTCCTGTCGTCGAATAGTCACTCAGGATCAGATGACCTGACTGCTCGCCACCCAGATTGAAGTTTCCAGCGCGCATCTTCTCAAGCACATATCTATCCCCGACAGACGCGCGCACCAAATTCAGGTCAATCGTTTCGAGGTATTTTTCAAGGCCGAGATTCGACATGACGGTGGCCACAACCCCGCCTCCCGCGATCCGACCATCGGCCTGCCAGGACCGTGCGATCATGGCCATCACCTGATCGCCATCAACCACAGCGCCTGTCTCATCGCAGAGAATCACGCGGTCCGCATCACCATCCAGTGCAACCCCAAGATCGGCACCATGCGCGACAACCTGTTGTTGCAGGGCCTCCGTTGAGGTCGCACCACAATCCTTGTTGATGTTCGTACCATCAGGCTCAATCGCCATGGCAATCACATCGGCACCCAGTTCGTGAAACACCGTAGGTGCAACCTTGTAAGCTGCCCCGTTCGCGCAATCGACGACGACCTTCAAACCGTCGAGACGTAATCCGCGTGGAAAACTGTGCTTCACAAACTCGATATATCGCCCGCGCGCATCATCCAACCGGCGCGCCCGGCCAAGCTTGTTCGAAGCGGCCAGGTGGTCAAGCAGCCCCCCCTCGATCAGGGTTTCGATTTCTTCTTCAACCTCATCGGACAGCTTGTATCCGTCAGGACCAAACAGCTTGATTCCATTATCTTCGAACAGGTTGTGCGAAGCCGAAATCATAACCCCCAAATCAGCACGCAAGGATCGTGTCAGCATCGCTACAGCCGGCGTCGGCATCGGCCCGACCAGAACCACATCCATGCCCATGGCGGTGAATCCGGCCTGCATAGCTGGTTCGATCATATAATTGCTCAGCCGCGTGTCCTTGCCGACCACCACAAGATGCCGATGGTCACCGCGCGTAAACCGGTGCCCGGCGGCCATGGCGACCCGCAGGGCCGTTTCGGCTGTCATCGGCTCAACATTCGCTTTGCCACGAATGCCGTCTGTTCCAAAAAGTTTGCGTGCCATGTCCGGTCCCGCGGGTTTTCAATAACGCCTTATAGCACCACGCCCGTGACCGTTAACATTGCTGTCACACCACCAACCCGGCGGCCGAACGCCAAACCGAAAGCGCTGCGCGCGTTTCGGCCACGTCATGCACCCGAACGATCTGCGCGCCCTGCTCCACTGCGGCAATTGCGGCTGCCAGTGAGCCCGGAATACGTTCTTTGGGGTCTTCCTCACCCGTCCAGACACCAATGAAGCTTTTGCGAGACAATCCGACTGCCAGCGGACAACCCAGCCCGTGAAACCGCGTCAGTCGCCTGAGAAGTTCGGCATTGTGTTCAACGGTCTTTCCAAACCCGAAACCCGGATCGACCGCCAGCCGTCCGAACCCGATACCAGCTTCCAGACAGATCGCCACGCGATCCGCCAGCCAGCCGTATACATCCTGCACAACATCACCATAATCCGGGCGATCCTGCATGGTTTCGGGGGTGCCGCGCATATGCATGAGAATGACAGCCGCATCACTGCGGGCCGCGACCTCAAGCGCCCCTGGCGCTGTCAGGGCAGCAACGTCATTGATGATGGCCGCGCCAGCCTCAATAGCGGCCTGCATAGTTTCAGCATGTCTTGTATCTATGGAAACCGTGACCCCGTCACCCGCCAATGCCTCCACAACTGGCAGCACCCTCGCAAGCTCATCTGACCGGGACACCGGAGCAGCGCCCGGGCGCGTGGATTCCCCGCCAACATCGATAATCTCTGCACCCGCTGCGACCAGCCTGCGTGCAAAGTTGATCGCTCCATGGGGATCAGCATGATCACCGCCATCCGAAAAACTGTCGGGTGTGACATTGCAGACACCCATGATCCGTGGGCGGGCGCCCTCTCCCGACATCGCCAATCCGGCAAATGCCGAACGCGGGCGTGTCAGAGCCTCCAGACGGATTGCTGGTCCCTGATTGCCAGCCATGCCAGCCTGTTCAGCCCAGCGTCGCAATTCAGCAGCCGAGAGAAGTTGACCGCCAAGGCGCGCATGGGTGAAGGCCAGAGGCCCTCCCGCCAATGCAAAGGCCGCGTCCGCTTCGCACAGTTCGAGCGCCACAGGACCGGACACAAGACCAAGCGGCTCCAATTCGGGGGTTTCTTTCATCGTCTGAGGATCGAAAAAGGGCTCCCGCTGAACGGCGGAAGCCCCTTGAAATTCGTTCATAACCGCAACCGTGCGAACGCGTCAGCCCTGAGGCTGCGGTTCTGGCTCCATGCCGCCACTCGGGCGATCCTTCTTGTTCGCTGTCCCGCTGGTGGGGACAGAGGACCGAGGACGATCAGATGAACCGGTTTCATCATCGTCAGGCCGGTCGATAGAGCCACCCTTGAGAAGGACATCAACGTCTTCTGCTGACAATGTTTCATATTCCAGAAGACCGTTCGAGACCGTGTGCAGCTGATCCATATTCTCTGTGAGAATACGGCGGGCTTCACCCTCGGCATTGTCGATCAACAAGCGGATTTCGTCATCGATCTCCTTGGCCGTCGCATCGGACACGCTCTTGTGCTGTGACACAGAATGACCCAGGAAAACCTCTTCCTGATTGTCCTCATAAAGCAACGGGCCCAATTTCTCACTGAACCCGTACTCGGTGATCATGCGACGTGCGAGACCGGTGGCCTGCTTGATGTCGTTGCCGGCACCGGTGGTTACATGTTCCTTGCCGAAGATCAGCTCTTCGGCCACACGACCGCCGAACATCATCGCCAGCTTCGCTTTCAATTCCATAATCGAATAGGTGTAACGATCACGTTCGGGCAGAGACATGGTCACACCCAGCGCCTGTCCGCGCGGAATGATCGTGACCTTGTGAAGCGGATCGCTACCCTCAAGATGCAGACCTACAAGCGCGTGGCCGGCCTCGTGATAGGCGGTGAGCTTTTTCTCGTCTTCGGTCATCACCATGGAACGACGCTCGGCCCCCATCAGGACCTTGTCCTTGGCATCTTCGAACTCAGCCATAGTCACCATGCGGCGGTTCTTGCGCGCCGCAATCAGCGCAGCCTCATTCACCAGATTGGCCAGATCAGCACCGGAGAATCCCGGCGTGCCACGGGCGATAACCTTGGCGTCCACATCCGGAGCCAGAGGCACTTTGCGCATATGCACCTTAAGAATTTTCTCGCGACCCATGATGTCGGGGTTCGGCACAACCACCTGACGGTCAAAGCGACCCGGACGCAACAATGCCGGATCCAGCACGTCAGGACGGTTGGTCGCGGCCACCAGGATCACGCCTTCATTGGTCTCAAAACCGTCCATCTCAACCAGCAGCTGGTTAAGTGTCTGCTCCCGTTCATCATTGCCGCCGCCAAGTCCGGCACCACGATGACGTCCGACAGCATCGAGCTCATCGATAAAGATGATGCAGGGCGCATTCTTCTTGCCCTGTTCAAACATGTCGCGGACACGGCTCGCACCAACACCCACAAACATTTCGACAAAGTCAGAACCTGAAATGGTGAAGAACGGCACATTCGCTTCACCGGCGATCGCGCGCGCCAGCAGCGTCTTACCGGTTCCCGGAGGGCCCACAAGCAGAACGCCTTTGGGAATCTTGCCACCCAGGCGCTGGAACTTCTGCGGATCCCGCAGGAATTCGACGACTTCGACAACTTCCTGCTTGGCTTCTTCAACGCCGGCAACATCTTCAAATGTCACCCGGCCGGTTTTCTCGGTCAGCATTTTCGCGCGCGATTTGCCAAAGCCCATCGCGCCACGACCGCCACCACCCTGCATCTGGCGCATGAAGAATATCCAAACACCAACGATCACGATAAATGGCAACCAGGACAGCAACATGCCCAACAGCGGATGAACTTCTTCCTGCGGTGCTGCCGTGATTCGGACATTGCGGTCCGTCAGGCGCTGCACCAGGTTGGGATCATCTGGCGCATAGGTGTTGAACTTCCCGCCATTGCGCAATGTACCCGTGATATCGCGGCCCTGGATTGTAACGTCCTGAACCTGATCGCTCTCCACCTGCGTTAAGAAATCTGAAAACGCGAGCTTCTGATCTGTGCCTTGCTCACCAGAGCTCTGGAACAGATTGAAAAGAGCTACCACAAGCAGGGCGATAATCACCCAAAGTGCCAGGTTTCTGCCAAAGTTATTCAAAGACCATCTCCATCGGCCGGACGTCAAAAATGCGCAAAATCGAAAGACGCAGCAAATCGTAACGCACGGCGGTCAAATCAATCCCTAACATGGTGCTCCCGAGGCCATAGGGCAATGTGTAAATCACGTCGATATTACGACCGTGATGATAATCAGACGTTACCAAATGCCGCACCAGACACCGGTTTTTGCGGCGCAAACCGCACATAAAGGTTACGCAAAGCAGTGTTTGGCGGATCAAATGACGGAAATGCGACGATCTCGCTCTCGCAAAAAAGTGCCGGTAATGTTGCGCAAACATCCTTGGGAAGCCGCGAAAGTGGCTCAAAATCCGGAATCTGCCTGTAATTCGGCTTGGCTCTGCCCAGAGCATCCAGGGTCAGGCCCGTAACATCAAAACCCTGCGCGGACAGAACGAACCGACCATCCCACAGAACGCGTTCACCCGATGGAAACGGCTGAGCCACAACCGCGACAGGTTCGCGCATCACACAAATTTTCCCGGTTCCTTCCGGGCGAATAATGCATCCTCCGAGCGTCCAGGCACGATCAACACCCTTGGCGATCAGGCGCGCCCACAGGTTATCCAGACGGGTTCCGCGTGGCGGATAGACCCCCCCGGAGACGCTTGTCACAACATTGCCAAACAAATTACGGGAAACATCTGCATCAGCATCCTGAATGGCCTGCAGATCGATCATCGCAAAACCCGCCGGGTCGATACCCACAGCTGTTGCCGCCAGAATGGCCAACGCCTGCTCATGCAGCTTTCGCGTGGCACCGGCTTGCCGAATGTCTGCCATGGCGACAGCCGCGTCCCCCTGCGCCCGCATGCGCGCGCGTGCAAACCGGCCATCCTGGTTGGACGGATCTTCCACCCAATCCTGCCCGGCCACCTGCAAGGTGGCCGTGATCCGGTCACGCGACACCCCCAGCAGTGGCCGCAAGACCCGCACATGTGTCATCTCCCGGACGGCCGCCATACCCGCAAGCCCAACCAACCCGCTTCCGCGCGCGCGGCGCATTTGGTGAGTTTCCTGCTGGTCGGCCTGATGGTGCCCAACGAGCAGATGCAGAATGCCATGTTCCTGGCAATAGGCCTCAAGCAATGCATAACGCGCATCCCGCGCTGCGGCCTCGATTCCGGTTTCATGTTCGGGTGTTTCCCAACACACAATCTGATGCGGAATATCGAGCTGCAGCATCCAGCATCCGACATGCGCCGCCTCATGCGCAGAATTCGAACGAAGCCCGTGATCTATCGTAACAGCATGAACTGAACCGCCATGGGCCTTGGCCCAGTCTCTTGCAAGAATTGCCAGCGCCATGCTGTCGCGGCCGCCTGACACGGCGACAGCAATGCGCGGTGCGCTTTCAAACGGACCAAGCCGTTTCATCCATTGTTCGAATTCAGCGGCCAGAACTGGCGCAGAGTCTGGCCCGATAACAACCGGACCGGCGTGGGCGCTTAGCCGCACTTCAACCGACCAATTTCCCGGTCTGCGCGCTGAACGATGCTGGTCGGCGCTTCGGGATATTCAACACGAAGCTTTTTCAGGGTGATACAGGCATCGTCTTTCAGTTTGAGCTGGGACAGCGACATACCGAGCTTCAAAAGGTTGTCTGGGGCCTTTCCGCTGTCCGGGTAGCGTTGAAAACCTTCTGCAAAGGTCCGTGCCGCGGTCTGGTAATCGCCGCGGACATAGAACGTCTCGCCCAGCCAGTATTGGGCGTTTCCGGCAAGTGGATCTTCGGGGTGTGCACCAACAAAGGCGGCCAGCGCCGTCTCTGCACTTTCAAAGTCACGCTTCAAAAGAAACTGACGGGCATAACTGTACTGGTCCTGCGGGCTGCCTTCCGGAAGCTTGACCTCAGCCGATGTCTGACCGGCTGTCGCGGCGACAGGAGCTGCCCCGCCACTTGGCGTCACGCCGGCGGCACGGACCTGGCTTTCGGTCAGGGTCCCAATTGTGCCCGACGTATTGCCGCTGACCGTCACTTCGCCCGGCGATTGCGGAGCCGTAGGTGCGATAGGCTGGCCACCTCCTCGAGATGCCTGAGAAGGGCCCTTGCCGTCCTCAAGCTCGCGCAGTCGAAAGTCCACATCGGCAACCAGACGGTCCATCCGATCATTAAGCTGACGCACCTGAAACTCGAGCTTTTCAACCTGCCCGGTCAGGCGACGCATCTGCTCTTCAAGTGATTGGGATGTGATCTGCAGCTGGGAAATTGCAGCGGGCGGCGCTCCGCCGCCCGAGGATGGCCCACCAGCGGGCGGGGTCGCGCCCCGGTAAACTGTGCGCTCAAGCGTCTGAATCTGTCGTTCGAGACGGTCAACAGTATCTGCAAGGCTGCGGGGATCACTTGACTGGCCGATCGCCGCGCTCGGCAAGACCAGCGCAGCAATTGTAAGTGTCAGAGCAATTCGGCTACGAAAAATCTTCATGCGGAATCTTCCCAACAAGTATTAGTGGCTACCCCAAGCGTTCATAATCTCAACCTGGTTTTCGTCAAAACTATGGCAAGCCGGGCTCAAAAAGAAAACGCCCCGGATTTCCCCGGGGCGCATTCAATCTAAAACAGATGTGTTTACTTCGCGAGAACCAGCACGGCACGGCGGTTCTGCGCCCATGCATTCTCGTTGGAACCCGGAACAGCGGGACGTTCTTTGCCGAAGCTCACGATCTTGATGCGGTTCGGGTCAATGCCGAGCGACACGAGATAGTCACGTGCGGCATCCGCACGACGCTCGCCGAGAGCCAGGTTGTATTCACGTGTACCGCGTTCATCGGTGTGTCCTTCGACAACCGCACGATTGGCTGGATATGTCTTCATCCAGGCTGCCCAACGCTCGATCGTCGTGCGTGATTCAGCACTCAGCGCAGAACTGTCGAAAGCAAAGAGGACGCGGTCGCCAACATTGATCTCAAGATCAAGCTGAGACCCGGGCTTCGGGCCAGCCGGGGCAGTCGCAACCTGAGAGTTGCCGCTGGAAGATGCACCGGTGCTACCGGTGTCGCCGCTGTTGTCTGAGGTCGACGAGCAGGCGGCCAGAACAAAGGCAGCTGCAACGAGGACAGGGATTGTAATTCGCATGGGGGGACTCCTTAAGCCTATTGATCACGAGTAAAAACCGCCCGTGACAGAATTCAGATGAGCGGACCGACCTCTCATCGTGCTTTAGACCGGTCTTTACCGACCTTTGGCGCAACCATCCAGCAGGTCCGGAAACCCTTGCCTGCAGGCGCACGGACTATAGTCGTCGACTATATACGAATCAAGTATTCGACAACCGGGAATTTCGGAATTTGACGTGTATTTTCAGGTACTTTTGATGTTTCTCCAACTATTGATTGAGTGGACCGGGAGACCACGCGGGATCTGATCCACCAACTGGCGTAATAATTTCACGTTCATTGAAACCCGTGAGATCAATCGAAAACAGACGCGGTGTCCCGCCACGACCCCGTTCATCGCTGCGATCCTGCCGGAAATACATCAGCACCCGTCCATTCGGGGCCCATGTTGGTCCCTCAACAAGAAACCCGCGTGTGAGCAGGCGTTCACCCGATCCATCCGGGCGCATGACGCCGATGTGGAAATTGCCACGAAAAATCTTGGTGAACGCGATCAAATCGCCACGCGGTGACCAGACCGGAGTGGCATATCGGCCCTCGCCAAAGCTAATCCGCTGCTGACCACCACCGTCACTGTCCATCACATAGAGTTGCTGGGAGCCTCCACGATCCGATTCAAAAACAATCTGCCGCCCGTCCGGCGAATAGGAAGGGCCTGTGTCGATCGATGCACTGTTGGTGAGACGCTGCACCCGCCGTGTCCGCAAATCCATCACATGGATGTCAGAGTTGCCATTTTCGGCAAGGCTCATCACCACACTGTTGCCGTCGGGTGAGAACCGCGGCGCAAAGGTCATGCCCGGGAAATCACCCAGCAGTTCCTGCTCTCCCGTATCGATATTGAACAGATAGACCCGCGGTTGATCATTGAAATAGGCGAGATAGGTGATCTCCTGTTGCGCCGGCGAAAATCGCGGCGTGAGCACAAGCGTCTGACCGTCGGTTAGAAAACGGTGATTAGCGCCATCCTGATCCATGATCGAAAGTCGTTTGATCCGTTTATCGGCCGGGCCGCTCTCGGCGATGTAGACAATTCGCGTATCGAAATAGCCAACTTCACCGGTCACACGTTCATAGATCGTGTCGGCAATTATATGCGCCACACGGCGCCAGTTGGCCTGGGTTGTGGTCAGGCTCAAGCCGGTCATCTGATCTTCAGAAAAGACGTCCCAGAGGCGGAACGATGCACGCAGCGCACCATTGGGTTCGATGCCGATTTCCCCAACCACAAGCGCCTGCGCATTGATCGGCTTCCAGTTGTTGAAGCGCGGCGTCACGGCCAGGCCTTCGGGCTGCGAAATAAAGGCCTTCTTGTCGATCGGCTTGAAAAGCCCCGAACGCTCGAGGTCCGCCGCCACCACGCGGGCAATATCGACACTGAATTGCCGGGACGCATCGCTATCGGCGACAAAATCCGGCACCGCGATAGGCAGCGGCTCAACATTGCCCTGCGTAATATCAACCGTGATCTCTGCGCGGGCCGGGACTGCAAATACAACCGTCATCACAAGGGCGGTCAGCAGGGTGGAGAACCACCGGTTGATTTTCATGTCATATGTCATCATCAGCTCAGCATCTTGCTCGGGTCGAAGTTGAATTTGATCTGTTTCCAGATCTCATATTTGTCGGCAGGCAGCTCGAGCGGTGCGCATTTCAGCACGGCGCGTCGGGCCGCCTCTGCCGCGGATCGAAAATAGCGATCTACGGCCATTTTTGTTTCGTCAACAACCGTCACCCGCGACACGTTTCCCTGAGGGTCAACAAATATCTGAAGCGAGACCTGCAAGGTGTCGGCGTCGCGTGCGCCGGGGGGTGGGCTCCAGCATGGACTAATCTGCGCACGAATCATGTTGCCCAGCAGGTCCAGTTCCCGGATCGAGGCGACCTCGGAGACCTGCGACTGCTTGGGCGCCTCTTCACCCTTGTCTGCAACAGTTTCGGGCTTGCGTGACCGCTCAGGTGCCTTTTTGGGCGTCTTGTCCGCCGACAGGTCCTTGAGGATGGAGTCAAAGTCCCGCTTGGGCTCTGGCGGCTTGGGTTTCGCCTTCGGGGTCGCCTTGGCGACCCGAGGTGTTGGCTCGGGTTCCGGCTTGGGCGGCTCAGGTTTGGCGACCGGCGGAGCAGGTTCGGGCTTCGGCGGCGTGACAACAGGTGGCGGCGGTGGTGGGGTTGGCTCGGCCTTCGCCACCGGTTTCACTTCAGGCGGCTTTGGTGGCTCAGGTACAGGCTGCGGCGGGCGTGGTGGTGCTTGCGGTGTTGCGTCACGCGTCGTCTCAGGTTCTGGTTCGGGCGTTGCCGCTGGCGGCGGGCGCGTGACATCGTCCAGACGCACCACTTCCACCGGAATGACCGTCGCTGTGACCGGCGGCGGTGTAAACAACAGTGGCAACCCGAATTGCGCCAGCACAATAATGCCAAGATGGACCCCCGCAGAGGTCAAGCCACTGGCCCTTATGTGTGCAAATGCGCCACGCATGATCGTGTTACGGCGCCCCCGTTCAGTTCTGCGGCTGGCCGGGAATCGGAATTTCGGCGATCAGAGCAACTTTCGAAAACCCAGCTTCTGACACCAATCCCATGACTTCCATTACACGCCCATAATTGATTGCCCGGTCTCCACGAACAAAGACGCGCAGATCAGGATTTGCTTCCGACACGGCAACAAGGCGCGGGATCAAAAGGTCCTGTTCAATCTCGGATTCCTGGAGATAAACCCGACCTTCAGCATCAACGGTGATGATCAGGGGCTCTTTTTCCTCGTTGAGCGGATCAACAGCTGCCTGTGGCAAGTCAACCGGCACACCCACAGTGAGCAGGGGCGCCGCGATCATAAAGATCACAACCAGCACCAGCATCACGTCAACGAAGGGAGCGACGTTGATCTCCGTCATGGGTCGGCCACGCATCCGTCGGCGCAGCCGCATTACCTCTGATGAGAGCGCCATGTTTATTTGGCCTCTTCAAGCTGGCGCGACAGGATCGCACTGAATTCAGCGGCAAAACCTTCAAGCCGCTGAGAGTAGCGGGTCATATCCGTGCTGAATTTGTTGTAGGCCGCCACCGCAGGGATCGCGACAATCAGCCCCATGGCTGTTGTAAACAGCGCTTCAGCAAGGCCCGGCGCCACGACGGCGAGATTTGTATCTTTGGCCACGGCGATCGCCTGGAAACTGTTCATGATGCCCCAGACCGTTCCGAACAAACCAATGAAGGGCGCGGTTGCGCCGGCAGATGCCAGGAACACCATGTAGCGCTCAATGCGCTCCATCTCCCGGGTAAGCGAGACTTCCATAACCCGTTCGATACGTTCGCGAAGATTGGCCTGCAATTCATCCGTCGATGCCAGACCGCGCGAGGAACTTCGCCGCCATTCCGACATTGCTGCGGCGAAGACCGCCGCCATTGGATCGCCCGGTCGTGTCCCAAGACGTTCATAAAGCTCATCAAGCGAACCGCCCGACCAGAAATTCTCTTCGAATTTCTCTGCGTCCGAAGCCAGTCGGCGCAGCTTCAGCCATTTGTCGATGATGATCGTCCACGACCAAAAGGACGCGACGAACAGAATTATCATTGTAGCCTTGATGACGAGGTCCGAACGCTGAAACAGCCCCCATACCGAAAAATCGGCGACGCCCACGCCCCCGGCGATCGCTACCGCTTCGACGATGTTTGATTCCATTGGAAAAAAAGCCTCTCGTTTTTGTTGTCGACGTTCCCTCCCCCGAGGCAACTAGTATGCCAAGACATACGCGCCGATTTATTGCTCCTCGACCAGATCGCCCAGTGATGCTCGAACCACCCCGGGCAGCCGTGCTGGCTTGAGGTTGCCATCCATGCAGACAAGCCGAATGGCCAGTTCCACCAAATCTGTTTCCGCCCCGTCGGATTCGCGTCTTGCGACGGTCTGTATCGCGCGCATACTTGCGCCCCGCAATTCGCGAATTCGCGTACGTATGACGAGAGGATCGTCGAGCCGTGCGGGCCGCAGGTATTCCGCGTTGCAGCTGCGCACCGCAAACGCGATTCCCGCTTCGCGCATCAAACTTCGGTGCTCCGTTCCCAGGCATCGCATCAGCTCCGTCCGCGCCCGTTCCGCGAACCTCAGATAATTGGCGTAATAAACAATGCCCGCCGCATCTGTATCCTCGTAATACACACGCGCCGGAAAGACATGGCACCGACCCTCGAACCAGCCTGAAGAGCTTGTCTGCGAATCGGAATCAGCCTGCATCGCCGTCATCCAGATTCGAATCATCATGGTCATTTGTGGCAACCGTATGGCCGTCGAGCAAATCACCCTGTTTAAGAGATGGTTTGGGTGCATCCAGCCCCATATGGCCATAAGCCGTCGGGGTGAGCATGCGTCCGCGTGGAGTGCGCTGAATGAATCCCTGCTGAATCAGGAATGGTTCGACCACGTCCTCCAGCGTATCGCGCTCCTCCGAGAGCGCTGCCGCCAGCGTCTCGATCCCGACAGGACCGCCAAGGTGAACTTCAGCGATGTGCTTGAGATACCGTCGGTCCATGGTGTCGAGACCGCGATCATCAACGTCCAGGCGCGAAAGGGCATTGTCCGCCACCGCGCGATTCACCGGAAAACTGTTCTCCACAAGTGCGAAATCCCGAACACGCCGGAGCAGACGGCCCGCAATACGAGGCGTACCGCGTGCCCGGCGGGCAATTTCGATCGCGCCGTCCTCGCTCATATCCAGCTCGAACAACCGCGCACCACGCCTGACAATCGTGGTCAGATCTTCGGGGGAATAGAATTCCAAACGCAGGTTGATGCCGAACCTCTCGCGCAAGGGCGTTGTCAAAAGCCCCAACCGTGTGGTCGCCCCGACAAGTGTAAACGGAGGTAACTCGATCCGGACCGAACGTGCGGCCGGTCCTTCACCGATAATCAGATCAAGCTCACCATCTTCCATCGCGGGATAGAGGATTTCCTCCACGGCCGGATTGAGTCGATGAATTTCATCGACGAACAGAACATCACGCGGTTGCAAATTGGTCAGCACTGCAGCCAGATCACCGGCTTTGGTGATCACCGGACCTGAAGTTGCCCGAAACCCAACCCCCAGCTCCTGCGCCACAATGCGGGCAAGTGTCGTTTTGCCCAGGCCGGGCGGGCCATGAAAGAGCACGTGATCCATCGCCTCACCGCGCGCTCTGGCGGCCGCAACGAACACAGCAAGGTTTTCACGCACACTCGGCTGTCCAATAAAGGCCTCGAGCTCCTCCGGACGCAACGCCACATCCACTCGATCGTCGCTCTGGGCACCGGGGTCTACAATCCGCGCTTCACCATCATCGGTCATCGGATCGCTCACTGTCCTAGCTCTTTCAGGGCTGCCGGGATGAGCGCATTCAACCCGATGTCTTCACCTTCAGCCTGGATCACACGACCGACGGCCCCGAAGGCCTCAGCGCGGCCATAACCAAGATTGACGAGCGCAGAAATCGCATCTGCCGCAGCCCCCGTATCGTCAGTTGTCGTACCGGCCGAAGCCGACCCGCTGGCAGACGCCGCAACAGGCTGCGGCGCAAAGGTCCCGCCGAGGCTGAGAATTTTGTCTTTGAGTTCGGTCATCAGACGTGCCGCAAGGCGCGGGCCCACGCCATCAGGACGCGATAACATCGCCTTGTCCTGCGCCACAATCGCAGTCGTCAATTCATCCACGGAAAGCGTGCCCAGAATGGCCAAACCAACTTTGGCGCCGACACCCTGCACTGTCGTCAGCATACGAAAACATTCGCGCTCGAGGGCACTGGAAAACCCGAAAAGATGAATATGGTCCTCGCGCACATGGGTCTCGATATGCATTGAGACCGGCTGCCCCACGCCCGGCAGGTTTCCAATCACCCGCCCGGGACAATAGACAAGATAGCCGACCCCGGAGACATCGATGACGACCCAGTCCGGGCCAATTTCATCCAGCAAACCCTTAAGCCGCGCGATCATTGTGCGACCTCGACCACTTGCCGTGCAGTCATGTGATGGGCATGGCAGATCGCGACGGCCAATGCGTCCGCAGCATCAGGTGAATCGACGATTGCACCGGGCAACAGCACCCCGATCATATGGCCGATCTGGGTCTTGTCCGCGTGACCATATCCAACGACAGATTTCTTGACCGAGTTCGCGGCATATTCGGACACCGGGATGCCAGCCAGTGCGGGCACAAGAAGGGCAACCCCGCGGGCCTGTCCGAGTTTCAGAGTGGATTGGCCATCACGGTTCACAAAGGTTTCCTCAACGGCAGCGCCCTCAGGACAGTGGGTTGCGACCACCTCCTGCAATCCCTGATGCAGACGCATGAGTCGCACAGCGAGTTCACCATTGCCGGATTTGATGACCCCGTTTGCCACATGACGCAGCCGGTTGCCTTCCATATCGACAACACCCCAACCTGTGAAACGCAATCCCGGATCCACACCCAAAAGCCGCATGGTCAGTCCCTGCTTTCGGAGGGTCTCATGGGCATATCAATCGGTCAGCTCAGCCATGACGTCATCGCTGACCTCAAAATTGGTCGCGACGCGTTGGACATCGTCATTGTCCTCGAGAACATCGATAAGTTTGAGAACAGTTCGCGCGGTATCCGCTGTCAGATCGACAGTGGTCTGCGGCTTCCAGTTGAGACCGGAAGCTTCCGGTGACCCGAATTTCGCATCCAGGGCGTCTGCAACCTGACCAAAATCGCCTGGTTCGCAGATGACCTCGTGGGCGGATTCGCTGCTGGCCACATCCGAGGCGCCGGCTTCCAGTGCAGCTTCGAACATTTCATCCGTGCTCGCCGTGTCCGCGGGGTAAATCACCTCGCCAACCTGATCGAACATAAAGGCCACGCTGTTCGTCTCGCCCAGGTTTCCGCCATGCTTGGCAAACGCCGAACGCACTTCGGAGGCTGTGCGGTTACGATTGTCGGTCAGGGTTTCGACGATGACCGCAGTGCCGCCCGGGCCATAGCCCTCGTAGCGCACCTCTTCGTAGTTGTCGCCTTCACCGCCGCCGCTCGCCTTCTCAACGGCCCGCTTGATACGGTCGTTGGGCATGTTCTGACCACGCGCGGCCACAATGGCCGTCCGCAGGCGCGGGTTTTGATCAGGATCAGGACTGCTACGCGCAGCCACTTCGATCTCGCGCGCCAACTTGGCGAAGACTTTCGCCCGCTTGGCATCCTGCGCACCCTTGCGGTGCATGATGTTTTTAAATTGGGAATGGCCTGCCATGCCCGCCCTCTCTTAGGTTGTCAGAAAACCCTGATTGCGCAAATACACTGCGAACCGGACATATATGCACACGGTTTAGCGGATTTTCGCCTGCGTCGAGAACCCCTGAATTCAGGGACCTGATGTGGTCAAGTCGATGCAGCAGCACGCGGCGGCAGAAAATCCGGCCATGCCGGGCGCAGTCGTCCACCCAAAACCAATGGTGCCGCACGCAATGCGAGGCCCGTTTTGTCGTCCGTTTCGACATAAACGCCACACAATGTGGCCGGACCGGTTGCTGGCGACAGGCGCTCGGATACCAGCTTGCTGCGGAACCGCGCGACGGCGATGTCTTTCTTCATACCGATCACGGAATCATAGTCTCCACACATACCGGCATCGGACTGGAAGGCGGTTCCGCCTGGCAGCACTTGCGTGTCCGCCGTCGGAACATGAGTGTGGGTGCCAACCACCAGGCTGGCACGACCGTCACAGATATGTCCAAGCGCGGCCTTTTCCGACGTTGCTTCTCCATGAACATCGATCAGGACTGCATCCACGGCGGCACCGACCAGATGCGACTGGAGAACCCGGTCAACGGCGACAAAAGGGTCATCCAGCAATTCCATAAACAACCGGCACATGACATTCACGACGAGAACCTTCCGACCGTCGCGCGCCTGAATAACCGATGCACCCGCCCCCGGTGTGCCTTGCGTATAGTTCAGCGGGCGCAACACCCGCGGATTGGAATCGATATAGGAGACGATTTCGCGCTGATCCCAGACGTGATTGCCGGTGGTGATGGCGTCTGCGCCGGCCTCGAAAAGCTCGTCACATATCTTGCCAGTCAGTCCAAACCCGTGCGCCGCGTTCTCCGCATTGACGACAACAAAATCGAGACCAAGCTCCGTGCGAAGGCCGGGCAGGTTCTGGAGCACCACGTCACGCCCCGACCGGCCCACAAGATCTCCACAAAACAGAATTTTCATACCGATGTCCTATTCAGCTACGCGCAGCGCAGCAGATTCCGTCACAATCCAGTCGAGCCGCATATCATGCGGTCCGACAGGCAAGTCGTCGCGGACCTGACCCGAAAACGCAAGGCCCACAGTGGTAATCTCTTTTTCCGTGCGCAGTGCCGCGATGGTTCGGTCGTAATACCCGCCACCGTATCCGAGACGATGCCCGGCTCTATCAAAGGCCAGCATCGGAACCAGAAGCAGGTCAGGGCGCAAATGGTCCGCATCGCCGGATGGCACCCGAATGCCAAAGCTCCCCGTTTGCAGATCATCCCCGAAATCCCAGCGCCGAAAACTCAGCGGAGCGTCCGGCGTATTCGTATCCGGCAAACAAAGCGTGGAACCGCGCGCGGAGAGATGACGCATCAAAGTTCGTGGATCGATTTCGCTGCCGATAGGCATATATCCCGAAATTGATGTTCCGATCCCCGTCTGCGCCACAAGTTCGGCTGTAGACATGAAGCGCGCGGCAACGCCGGCAGCCGCGGCGGCGCCCAGCCCCGACGACAATGCATCCCGGTCCGCACGCGCGGCTGAACGAATGCGTGACTTATCGAGATCGATATCGGAGGGCGTCTCGGTGATGACAGAAACCTTGAACTCGGAGAGAGGAAAGAGTGGACGGCGCCAGGTGAAGGTTGGCTAACGGGAAGTCCACCGAGACCTGCTAAGTGCAGGTGGGCACCATATACCGAGGCCAGGACCCCGGCAGGGACAGTTCCCTAGTGGATTAGTAAGGTCTCCAGGACTAGTTGCCGCCTCACGCGGCACCCAGCAGACCGTCCACCCATGAAGGTAGGCGCGCACAGGTCCGCCCGCAACTCCTCACAATCACTTCTTTAAGAGAGTTGAATTTCAGCTGGCCGCGAGCGCACTCGCAACCTTCTTGATCCGGGTGGCCAGTGCATCGATCTGCGCGGCTAGTTTGTCTTCGGTATTGTCGATTGCAGACTGCGTGTCACGAGCAGCCTGATTGCGCGCATCTTCGATCTCTTCACGCAGATCCGACAATTCATCCGTGACCAGCAAACCCGCCATCACCATCAAGCTTGTGTCGCCAATCTGGCCGACTTCTTTGACGAGTTCGCCAACCTTGCCATCGAGATACTTCGCCAAACTTGAAAGATGGGATTCCTGACCATCCTCACAAGCGATGCGATAGTCACGTCCGTTGATCTTGATCTCGACCTGAGCCAAAGCGTATCCCCGTTATTCGTCGAGCATGTTTCGCAAACGCCCGATCGCGTCGTCAAGGCGCGACGAAACGGTGCCTGACGTGTCACGAAGCGTCGTAAAATCGGCGCGCAACTTGTCGAGCTCGGCCTGCAACTCATTCGCCTGCCCGTCCGCTGTCTGGGACGGCACTTCATTGTTCCGCCGCAACTCAACGGCCTGCTCAAGGCTGGCCATCGCCGCGTCGAGACGATCATTGGCTTCGTTCAGTTTTGACATTCGTCGCGTCTCCGATTGCGCGCATCGTACGCGCGGGCGAGTCGCGCGGTCAACCGAGGGGTCATCCTGAAAGCCCCGGATTCCGTCGGTGGAAAACCCTTCGAAACAGGCGTTGACGCCCTGCAGAGGGAACGGCATGTTTCCGCCGCGCAACGATCCGCGCGAATCCTCGTTCCGTCATTCAATCGCCCGCCCGAAAGGCGTCAGACGCACCATGAACGCAGCCACTTCTTCTGCCGAACACAACCAGTTGGCAAATGCCATCCGCGCCCTTTCCATGGACGCAGTCCAGCAAGCCAATTCCGGCCACCCCGGCGCCCCGATGGGCATGGCCGATATGGCCACGGTTCTCTTTACGCGCCATCTGAAATTCGATGCCGCCAACCCGGACTGGGCCGACCGCGACCGTTTCGTACTTTCGAATGGTCATGCTTCAATGCTTCTCTATTCGTTGCTCTATCTCGCGGGTTCCCCGGATATGACGCTCGACGAGATCAAAAACTTCCGTCAGCTCGGCAGCAAAACGCCGGGACATCCCGAATATGGGCACGCAGCTGGCGTGGAAACGACGACCGGTCCGCTGGGTCAGGGTATCGCCAACGCCGTGGGCATGGCACTTGCCGAGCGCATGATGAATGCGCGCTACGGCGATGATCTGGTTGATCATCACACCTATGTCTTTGCTGGCGATGGCTGCCTGATGGAGGGAATCAGCCATGAAGCAATCTCTCTGGCGGGTCATCTCAAACTCGACCGTCTGATTGTCCTGTTTGATGACAATGATATCTCCATCGACGGCAGCACGGATCTGTCGGTCTCTGACGACCAGCTCGCACGCTTCAAAGCCAGTGGGTGGGATGTCGCACGCATTGATGGCCACGATCCCGAAGCCATTGATCAGGCCATCGCGGCCGCAAAAGCCACCGACACACCATCACTGATCGCGTGCCGCACCGTGATCGGATATGGCGCCCCGTCCAAGCAGGGCACCTCTGCCACCCACGGCGCGCCGTTGGGTGACGAGGAAATCGCCGGCACCCGCGAGGCGTTGAATTGGCCCCATGCACCGTTTGAAATTCCCGACGATATCCTCAACACATGGCGCGCAGCCGGTTCCCGCGGTGCGGCAGACCGCATCGCCTGGGAAAACCGTCTTGGTGCTGCTGACGCTGATCAGCGCGATGCATTCCTGACAGCCAATAGCGGCGCACTTCCCGCCGAGTTTAAAGACGTGGTCAACGCCCACAAGAAAAAGCTGAGCGAAGAGCTCCCCAAAGTGGCGACACGTGTTTCCAGCCAGCAGGCGCTGGATGCCATCGCGCCGGTGGTTGAAACCATGATTGGCGGCTCGGCCGATCTGACAGGCTCGAACAACACAAAAGCCGCGTGCATGGCGCCAATTTCGGCCAATGATTTCAGTGGTCGCTACATCTATTACGGCGTGCGCGAACACGGCATGGCTGCTGCGATGAACGGCATGGCACTGCATGGCGGATTTATCCCCTATTCGGGCACCTTCCTGACCTTCACCGATTACTGCCGCCCCTCGATCCGCCTTTCGGCGCTGATGGGAATTCGCGTGATCTATGTGATGACCCATGATTCCATCGGCCTTGGCGAAGACGGCCCGACCCATCAGCCGGTCGAGCATGTGGCCAGTCTGCGCGCGATGCCCAACGTCAATGTGTTCCGCCCTGCGGATGCCGTTGAGACCGCCGAATGCTGGGCGTTGGCACTGCAGAATGAAGGCACACCTTCCGTTCTCGCGCTTACGCGCCAGGGTCTGCCAACAGTCCGCACCGAACACACCGACGAAAACCTCAGCGCGCGTGGCGGCTATGTGCTGCGCGAGGCGGATGGCGATCGTGCGGCCACGATCCTTGCGACCGGCTCTGAAATCGAACTCGCGCTGCAAGCTCGTGACACGCTGCAGGCCAATGGCATTCCCACAGCAGTTGTTTCCATGCCGTGCTGGGAATTGTTCGATGCCCAGGACGAGGCTTACCGCACAGCCACACTCGGAGACGGCGTTCGTGTTGCCGTTGAAGCCGGCGTGACTTTTGGCTGGGCACGCTATGGTGTTGCGGAAGGCAATATCGTAGGCATGCCAGGCTTTGGTGCATCAGCACCGGCCCCGCAAGTATACAAACATTTCGGAATCACGGCGGATGCCGTGGTTGACCGCGTCACGTCAGCAATCTGCTGAAGCGGTAAATTTGGATAAGCGTTAAGACTGAGGAGATAGAGATGGCCGTTCGCGTTGCGATCAATGGATTTGGACGAATTGGGCGACTGGTGCTTCGCGCCGCCTATGAGCAAGGCCGCAAGGACATCGAGTTCGTGGCCATCAACGATCTGGGATCGGTCGAGGCAAATGCGCATATGCTGAGCTACGATTCTTCGCACGGACCGTTCCCCGGCAAGATCACGTCAACGAAATCGTTGATCAATCTCGGTGCCAAGTCGACCATCGGTCGCAGCATCAAAGTGTTCTCGGAACGCAACCCGGAAGACCTGCCCTGGGGCGACCTCGACATCGACGTCGTTCTGGAATGCACAGGCATCTTCACGTCGAAGGAAGCCGCAGGCAAACACCTCAAAGCTGGTGCGAAAAAAGTCCTAATCTCAGCCCCGGCATCCGGTGCAGACATCACCGTCGTGCAGGGTGTGAACGACAACAAACTGCGCAAGTCTCATAAGATCGTCTCGAACGCATCCTGCACGACCAACTGTCTTGCACCTGTTGCGGCTGTTCTCGACAAAGCCGTCGGGATCAAGCACGGCTTCATGACCACGGTCCACAGCTACACCGGTGACCAGCCTGTTGTGGATACGCTGCACTCAGATCTCCGTCGCGCCCGCGGTGCGGCGACCTCGATCATCCCGACTTCGACCGGTGCCGCACGTGCGGTCGGTCTCGTTCTGCCGGAACTCGCTGGCAAGATCGACGGTACCGCCGTTCGTGTCCCGACCGCCAATGTTTCGATGGTTGATTTGGTGATTGAAGCCAAGAAAAACACCACGGCTGAGGAGATCAACGAGGCCATGCGCAAGGCTGCTGCCAAGGGTGCCCTCAAGGACATACTAACGGTCAATGATGCACCGCTGGTCTCTATCGACTTCAATCATGACCCGGCCAGCTCCGCGTTCGACGCCACCCAAACGCAGGTGACGGACGGCCGCATGGTCCGCGTCCTGAGCTGGTATGACAATGAGTGGGGTTTCTCGAACCGTATGAGCGACACCGCTGTTCAGATGGCAAAACTCGGTTAACCTTCTGCTATAAAAGGAAAAGCCACCCCTGGAATCATCCTCGGGTGGCTTTTTCTTGCCCCAACATGATCCTATTAGGAATAAATAGTGTGAATTTTTTATATATTTAATCCCACATGGATCACACCTATCTTCTTCTCAACGCGGCACCGTCCGCACCAAACACCAAGGAGAAGTCGATGTCCCAGAATATAAGCTACGATCCCAGCCCGTCCGACTATCAGAAGATCGAGGCACGCGCACGCGCGCTCCAGGGTGAAGCCACCCTCCACCTCTTCCGCGCCTCGGCCCGGGCACTGAGCCGCGCTTTCCGCCACTAGGCGCAAACGCTATACAGCAATGAAAAAGCCCGGGATGTTCCCGGGCTTTTTTATGCTGCCTTGCCCAATGGGCGCTCTTTGAAATGATTGGCCAGAAAGTCCACGAAGGCGCGCACCTTGGCGGACAAATGCCGCCCCGGCGGATAAATCGCATGCACCGAAGGTTCGGGCTGCGCATACTCGCTCATGACCTCGACCAGGCGCCCGGATTCCAGATCCGGACCCACCATCCAGGTGGGAAGATTGACGATGCCAAGACCCTCGAGAGCAGCTTCCAGCAAAGCTTCCCCGTTGTTCGAGGCCAGGTTCCCCGTCGCCTGCACAACATGTTCTTGGCCGTCCTTATCGGTCATGCGCCAGGTGTTGCCGCTGGAGAGGTAGGAATAGGTCAGACAGTTGTGCCCCCTCAGTTCCTCGGGCTTGTCAGGCTTTCCATGCTTTTTCCAATAACCTGGCGTGGCCGCGATCACCCGGCGCGCTTCAGCCAACTTACGTGCGATCAGGCTGGAATCCTTCAATTCACCAACACGAATCAGCATGTCCGATCCTTCGGCAATCGGGTCCACAAACTGATCCGACATCGACAGCTCCATCGACACATTTGGATATCGCTCAAGAAACTCGCCAAGAATGGGCACGATATGTCGTCGCCCAAATACAACCGGCATATTCAGACGCAACACCCCGCGCGGATCGGCGTTCAGCTCCGTGACAGCGGCCTCGGCCTCATGAATATCTGCAAGGATTCGTTGGCATCGCTCATAGTAGGCGCGGCCCTCTTCGGTGGGCGCGAGCTGACGCGTGGTCCGATTAAACAATCGTGCGCCCAGACGGTCTTCAAGTCGGGAAATCTGTTTGCTCACGGCCGAGGGCGTCAAATTCATGGAGCGCGCTGTCGCCGAGAAGCTTCCCGACTCGACGGCACTTACGAACAACTCCATTGATGTCAACGTGTCCACAATTACACCCTTTCTATTCCCTACCGGAACAACTGGTGTATCTTCTATAAGAGTGCTCCGCAAGTTTCCAGCCAATAAACACGCTCAGATTCACAACCGTTTGCATCGTCATTATGAAACTCAGCGAATGACCGGTTTACCCATTCAGTTTGTGATCCATGAATACGCCCACGCGCGCGCCGTGCTGGAAGCCGCAGCACGGACCGGCGTTGCCGTCACGCTGGTCAGCGCCCCCGGTGCGGTCAGAACTGGCGGTGCGGGATGGTGGCGCGAACTCGTTTCACATGTCCGCAACACCGTTCCACACGCCGATGTTACGAGCATTCTGGATTGCGCCGACGAACCGGGCATGGCGCTTGCCGCAATTCGGGAAGGTGTTGAGGCAATCGCCATCTCAGCTCCAGACGACACTTTGATCAGGCTGTCTGATGTCGCCGCGCAATCCGATGTCACAATCCGAACAATCGATTGGACACAAACACATGATCTGGCCGGTGCGAACGATCCACAAGCGATGTGTGAAAACCTCCTACGAGAGATGACTGGCAGCGTTGCAAAACCGGACGCCCTCGGCTAATCCACTAGTTACAACGCTCGTACCGCGATCTGGCCACGCGGTGCAAAGAACCGGTTCCGAACACGGGAAGACATACAATGAAAGTCACGCAGCGCGTCCGCAAAATCCTGTCCTGGTATGAAAGCGACAACCCGGGCACAAAAACAAATCTCGCCCGCATCCTGATGACCGGCAAGCTGGCCGGCACCGGCAAGATGGTGATCCTGCCTGTTGATCAGGGCTGGGAGCATGGGCCCGCCCGAAGCTTTGCGGCAAACCCAGTGGCCTACGACCCTCACTACTTCCCACAGCTTGCCATCGATGCCGGCCTGAATGCCTATGCGGCCCCGCTGGGGCAGATCGAGGCTGCCGCCGATAGCTATGCTGGATCGGTGCCGTTGATTTTGAAGATGAATTCTTCGAATTCCCACGCGGTCTCCAAAGATCAGGCCATCACCAGTTCGGTGGGCGATGCGCTGCGCCTTGGTTGCACAGCCGTTGGCTTTACGATCTATCCCGGCTCCGAACAGCAGTTCGAGATGATCGAGGAAATTCGCGAGATCACCGAAGAAGCAAAGTCGGTAGGTCTGGCGGTTGTGATCTGGTCCTACCCACGCGGTGGCGACCTCTCAAAGGACGGCGAGACCGCGATTGATGTCACCGCCTATGCCGCTCACATGGCCGCGCAGCTTGGTGCCAATATCATTAAGGTCAAACCGCCAACGGACTTCATTGAGAGCAAGGATGCGCAGAAAGTCTATGACGCGGAAAAGATCGACATTTCGTCACTGGCCAAGCGCATTGAACACATCATGGAATCTTCCTTTGGCGGTCGCCGGTTGGTTGTCTTCTCTGGTGGTGCGGCCAAGGGCACGGATGCGATTTTCGAAGAAATTCGTCAGCTGCGCGACGGCGGTGCCAACGGCTCCATCATCGGGCGCAACAGCTTCCAGCGCTCGCGTGAAGATGCGCTCGAACTGTTGAGCAACATCATCAAAATTTATCAGGGTAAATTCTGATCGCAGATTCAGCCAAAGGCGCAGCGGAAATTCCGCAATGCCGCCTGTACCTGATCAGCCCGTCCAACCTCGAAGGTGATCGCCTCGACAAGTTTGCACACGCGCTTGAAGAGGCGCTTGCAGCAGGCGATGTGGCCTGTCTGCAATTACGCCTCAAGGGTGCGGATGAATCGCCTGCCGATGATGCCGAAATCCAGCGGGCCGCCGCTGCATTGATGCCGGTCACACAAAAGCATGACGTGGCGTTCATCCTGAACGACCGACCTGACCTCGCCGCCGAGCTGGGTTGTGATGGTGTGCATGTTGGTCAGGAAGACGCCCCCTATGACGAGGGACGACGGTTGCTTGGCAGCAAGGCCATTGTGGGCGTGACCTGTCACGATTCACGCCATCTTGCGATGGCCGCCGCCGAAGCTGGGGCCGACTATGTGGCATTTGGTGCGTTCTTTCCCACTACCACAAAAACTCCGAAATTCCAGACCCGGCCCGATATCCTGAAATGGTGGTCGGACATCATGGAAGTCCCCAGCGTGGCGATTGGCGGAATCACGGTAGAAAACTGCGCGTCACTGATCTCTGCCGGAGCAGACTTCCTGGCCGTATCAGCCGGCGTCTGGGCGCATCCGAAGGGACCGGGCGCCGCCGTACGGGCCTTCAACGAGGCTTTCGAGAACACAGCCCGCGACCCGGGGTAGAAAACCCCTCTCGCAACTGCTAGTGATCCGCGCCGAAGGCAGAATTCTACAGGCGAAGAAGCAATGAAGATCGACGGAAACGAAATCCGACCGGGCAATGTCATCGAGCACCAGGGCCAGCTTTGGCGCGCGGTGAAAACCCAGCATGTCAAACCTGGTAAGGGAGGGGCATTCCTGCAGGTCGAATTGAAGGATATTCGCCACGGCACAAAACTGAACGAGCGGTTTCGCTCTTCAGAATCTGTCGAGCGGGTTCGTCTCGAACAGAAAGAGTATCAGTTCCTGTTTGCCGCCGATGGCACTTTCACCTTCATGGATCAGGAAACCTATGAACAGATCGAACTGAATGGAGACATTCTTGACGAGGATCAGTCACGGTTCCTGCAAGACGGGATGATCGTTCAGATCGAGACCCACGAAGACGAACCCCTCGGTGTCGCGCTGCCCGAACGTGTGACCCTGCAGATCGTCGAAGCCGACCCCGTGGTCAAAGGCCAGACGGCCACATCTTCCTACAAGCCCGCGATGCTCGAGAACGGCGTGCGCATCCAGGTGCCACCACATATCGAATCCGGCACCTCCGTCGTCGTGTCGACGGCTGATGCCACTTATGTCGAACGCGCCCGCGACTAACCCCAAATTCCACCGCGGCATCTAACGCCGGGATAGAAACAGAGCCCTATGCGCCCAGCGATTATCAATGTCATGGACAAGGCCGCCCGTCGCGCTGGCCGCGAACTCGTGCGTGACTTCGGTGAAGTCGAGCAGCTTCAGGTGTCCCGTAAGGGCGCCGCGGACTTTGTGTCGGCCGCCGACACCCGTTCGGAAGAAACGATTCACTACGAACTCATGAAGGCGCGACCGAATTTCGGGTTCCTCGGTGAAGAGGGCGGTAAAATGGAAGAAGGCGATGGCGTGCATCGCTGGATCGTCGATCCGCTCGATGGAACGACCAACTTTCTGCATGGATTGCCGCAATTCGCAATTTCGATCGCCCTCGAAGAACGCGGCCAGATCGTCGCCGGTGTGGTCTACGAACCACTCAAGGACGAGTTGTTCTGGGCCGAGAAGAACAACGGTTCCTATTTGCACGACCGCCGGTTGCGTGTTTCTGCCCGCCAGCATCTTTCAGAATCCCTGATTGCAACCGGTATGCCGTTCCTTGGTCACGGTGACCCCGCGCGATACATGCCGACCATGCAGGCCGTTATGGGCGAAGTTGCCGGAATCCGGCGTCTTGGCTCTGCCGCACTCGATCTTGCCTATGTGGCTGCCGGGCGTTGCGATGGGTTCTGGGAATTCGGCCTGAGCCTCTGGGACATTGCGGCGGGCATTTTGATCGTGCGCGAAGCTGGCGGTTTCGTAACCGACCCGAAGGGGCGGGACCGTGCTCTGGAGACCGGGGATGTGGTCGCCGGTAACGACCGCGTCCACGAGAAGCTGCTTCGCTGCATCAAGTCGGCCGACCCCGGGCCGCAAAAGTCCTAAACACGGCATAAGCATCTGTCTTATAAGCGGTTGTCGGTTTCGGCACCCTTACGGTATGTTCGCGGGCGCAAAACGGTCCGCGAGGCCGAAGCGGTGTAATACGAAGGGGTTGGACAATATGATCCGGCGGCGAGCAACCAAGAGTTTTTCAATTTTGAACGGCAGCAGCATTGCTGCGGCGACACTGGTTGCCGCAATAGCAATTGCAGCACCGGCAACTGCGCAGCAGCGCTATATTGGCGTCGGGAACAATGTGACCGTTGATCTGAGTTCGATTGGCGGCGGTGGCGGTGGAAACCTTCCGCTCGGACCCGGCGATCAGGTTATCTCAAACGCGACGGGCGGCCTTGTGCTGTTCCCGCCAACCACGCGACCCGTTTCTCGTCTGGAAGGCCCACTGGCCAACCGCTCATTCGCGCTCACCCCGCCCACTCGCTCAACCACAGCGCCACGTTTGACGCCGCCCAAGCCAGCGGCCTCAGCGCCCGCCCCGGCGAGCACACCGGCTGCCGCACCACCCAAGGCCGTGACACCTGCGCCGCCAGCACCAGCGCCGCAAACCGCGACAGTAACGCCGCCGGCCCCGTCGACACCTGCACCCGCACCGACGATTACAGCGCCGCCGCCGCCAGCATCCCCGGCTCAAACTCCGGTCCAGTCAGCCGCCGCAACGCCGCCGCCGCCTCCCGCAGCCGCATCGGCAACCAATGTGAGCCTTCCTGCAGACGAGACACGCATCCTGTTTTCACCTGACTCAGCCGACCTGACGGATTCCGCAAAAGCCGCGCTCGATAAACTTGCCAGCAGCCTGAATGAAAATGATGGCCTGCGGATCCAACTGCAGGCCTTTGCAGGCGGGACAGATGAAAGCGCCCCAGAGGCCCGACGCCTGTCTCTCAAACGCGCCCTCAACGTCCGTGCACATCTCGTAGACCGTGATGTCCGCAACACACGCATGGATGTGCGCGCACTCGGTATAAAATCCGGCAACGGCCCAGCAGATCGCGTGGACGCTGTCATCGTTCAGAGGTAACGGACGCAGGGCTGTTGCCCTAAATTCGTCACATAGTCCCGACAATTTACCCCGGCGTCCGGGGAGACATCGGACAATCCACTGGCCAACGTAGAATCGGGCGTGATCGGGATGACCTACCTGCGTACATATTTGACCCGCATGGCAATCTTTCTGGCGCTCGCCATTATCGGTGCCGGGGTGCTCCACCAACAACTGATTGAGGCGTTTCTGGCCAATCCCGCCATTAACGGGATCATTCTGGTGGTTCTCGTGCTGGGGATCCTGTTCGTGTTTCGACAGGTCCTGATGTTGCGGAGCGAAGTTGACTGGCTTCAGGCTTATCGCCGACAGGACCATGGCGCACCTGTGGCCGATCCGCCCCGTTTGCTTTCGCCTATGGCGGCCATGATCGGCGACCGGGCCGGCCCGCTGCGCCTCAACACCACCTCCCTGCGATCCATTCTGGACGGCATCAGCGCCCGGCTCGATGAATCTCGCGACATTTCACGATACCTGATCGGCCTGCTGATCTTTCTGGGCCTGCTTGGCACCTTTTGGGGATTGCTCCAGACCGTAAGCGCCGTTGCCGATGTCATCGCCGGACTGCAGGTCGGTGGCGGGGACACAGTCACCATATTCAACGACCTCAAGACCGGGCTGGAAGCACCTCTTTCGGGCATGGGGACGGCTTTCAGTTCGTCTCTCTTCGGTTTGGCGGGGTCATTGATGCTCGGATTTCTGGACCTTCAGGCCAGTGCTGCGCAGAACCGCTTTTACAACGATCTTGAAGACTGGCTGAGCAGCGCCACCCGCGTGACGGGCGGCGGGCCGGTCTCTGTGGGCGACGGCGACCAGTCGGTCCCGGCCTACATTCAGGCGCTTCTGGAAACCACTGCAGATTCGCTCGACAACCTTCAGCGCACGGTCGCACGCGCCGAGGCTGCCCGCACCCAAAGTGATCAGGGCCTGAGTACGCTGACTGATCGTATGACAACTCTGACCGACCAGATGCGAACCGAGCAGGAACTTATGATTCGGCTGGCCGAGAACCAGTCTGAACTGCGACCCGTGTTGCAGCGGCTGGCAGAAAACACGAACGCCGGGGGAATGGACGAGGCCACCCGTGGGCATATCCGCAATCTGGATACGCATATGGCGCGCATGCTCGAAGAAGCCGCGCTGGGTCGGACCGAGATTGTTCAGGAATTACGAGCTGAAATTCGTCTGCTGGCGCGCACCATCGCCGCGCTCGCCGAAGAAGACTCCCGCTAGCGGACGCGGCCGGTGCCCGGCTCATCCTCACGACGCCGTCAGGGCGGCGCGAATTACTGGCCCGGCTTTGTCGATGCGCTGGCCGCGCTTCTTGTCGTCGTTGTATTCCTCGTCATGGTTTTCGCCCTGGCACAGGCTTTCCTGTCTGATGCGCTTTCGGGACGTGACGAAGCGCTCGGCAAACTCACGCGACAGATTGATGAGTTGGCACGGATGCTCGACCTCGAACGATCAGCCAACACCGAGCTGCGCGTTTCGGTCTCCCAACTTTCAGCGCAGCTTCAGAGTTCGATCTCGGAGCGGGATGCGCTGGTTGCCCGATTGTCGAGCGCGGAAGACGAACTCGAAACCATCCGCGCAACCACTGCCGAGGAACTTGCCGCCCTGCGCGAGGAGGTCTCCGTCAGCAAAGAATCGATCGAACTCCAGCTGCGGGACCTGGCCCGACTGGAGCGGGACATCGCCGCTTTGCGATCCGTGCGCGAGACACTGGAAGCCGAGATCGCTGCCGTCACAGGGGAACTGGGTGAAGTTCGTGACCTGTCCAAGGAACTGGAAGCCAAGCTCGCCGATTCCGAGGAACGCACAGCACTTGCGCAAAAAGAAATCGACGCGCGCGACATTCGCTTGAGCGAACTTCTCACACGTGCGGAAACAGCCGAAACATCTTTCACAGAAGAACGTGAGCTATCACAGAAGGCACAGGATCAGGTCTCCCTGCTAAACCAGCAACTCGCGGCCTTGCGCAGCCAGATGGCCGCCCTGAATGAAGCCCTTGAGGCTTCAGAGGCCAAAAATGCCGAGAAGGACGTGCAGATCGTCAATCTCGGAGAACGTCTGAATCAGGCCCTGGCCACAAAAGTTCAGGAGCTTGCGCGTTACCGGTCAGAATTCTTCGGGCGCCTGCGTGAACTCCTCGGCAACCGCAACGATATCCGGATTGTGGGTGACCGGTTCGTGTTCCAGTCCGAAGTGCTGTTTGAATCCGGCGAAGCTGTTCTTAACCCGCGCGGCGAAGCGCAGCTGGCGCAGTTGGCGGGCACACTGAAACAGATCGCCTCGGAAATCCCCAAAGACATCGACTGGATCCTTCGCGTCGACGGACACACCGATGAACGCCCAATCAGCACTGCACAGTTCCCGTCCAACTGGGAGCTGTCAGCCGCGCGTGCGATTTCCGTTGTGAAATTCCTGGTCCGGCAGGGCATCTCACCCGACAGGCTTGTGGCCGCCGGGTTCGGGCAGTTCCAACCCATCGATGACGGGCAGGACGAAATTGCGTATCTGCGCAATCGGCGGATTGAATTCAAACTCGACCAGCGCTGAACCGCTGACCGCAGCTCACTGCGCGGCGGCACCTGCCTGACTCAAATCGAACTGCAGCTCAGCGAGCCGCGCATATAATCCGCCCTGGGTGACGAGTTCGTCATGGGTGCCTTCGGCAACGATCCGGCCATCTTCGAGAACCACAATCCTGTCGGCTGCCATGACGGTTGCCAGACGATGCGCGATCACCAGCGTGGTTCGGTTCTGCATCAGCCCGGTGAGGGCTGTTTGCACCGCGCGTTCGGATTCGGCATCAAGCGCACTGGTCGCTTCGTCAAGAATAAGCACTTTCGGATCGCGCAAGATCGCACGGGCGATTGCGATGCGTTGGCGTTGCCCACCGGACAAGCGCACGCCCTTTTCCCCCAAGAAAGTCGCAAATCCCTCGGGCAAGGCATCGAGGAAATCCGCCGCTGAGGCCGCTTCCGCGGCCGCGCGCACGTCATCATCGGACGCATCGGGCCGACCATAGCGAATATTCTCCCAGGCATCGGCCGAGAACACCACCGGCTCTTGTGGCACGAGACCGATATGCGCACGCAGGTCATTCGGGTCGAGTTCACGCAGGTCAACACCATCAAGTGTGAGGCGGCCGGTGTCAGGGTCATAGAAGCGGAGCAGGAGCTGAAACACGGTCGTCTTGCCCGCACCGGACGGTCCAACCAGCGCAACCGTTTCGCCAGGCGCAACCGCGAGCTCAAAATCCTGCAGAGCGGGATGGTCAGGACGCGACGGGTAACGGAATGTCACATTCTCGATCGTCACCCGTCCATCGATCGCATCCGGCAGAGACTTTGGATTGGCCGGCGCTGCAATATTGGGCTGCATATCCAGCAACTCAAACAGCCGCTCCACGGCACCCGCGGCGTGCTGAAGGCTGCCGATGACTTCCGAAAGCGCGCCCACCGAAGTGGCAACAACAATCGCGTAGAAGATAAAGGCCGAGAGATCACCTGCACTGATACCGCCCGAGATCACTTCACGCCCCCCCATCCAGAGGATCACCCCGATGGCACCGAAAACAAGGAGAATGACAATCGCCGTCAGCGCGGCACGGGCACGAATGCGTCGGATGGAAGTTTGAAACGTATTCTCGACCCGGCCTGAAAAACGCGACCGGTCCACAGCTTCATGGTTGAACGCCTGAACGGTCCGAATATTGGCGATGGATTCATCAAGATAGGACCCGACATCTGCCAGCCGGTCCTGGCTCTCCCGGCTCAGGCTTCGCACACGACGCCCAAAAAACAGAATCGGCACGAGAACAAGCGGCACCACAAGCAGCACCAGCAAGGTCAGTTTCGGGCTGGTCACCGCCAACATAACCAGGCCACCGATCACAAGCAGCACATTGCGCAGCGCCATGGATGCCGAGGTTCCGACCACCGACTGGATCAGGGTTGTGTCGGCCGTCAGACGCGACATGACCTCACCGACGCGCATGGTTTCATAAAATGTCGGATCAAGCCGCAAGGTGTGCTCGAACACCGCTTTGCGGATATCGGCCACCACGCGCTCGCCCAGCCAGGACACAAAGAAGAACCGGGCATAGGTCGCGCCGGCCAGAACCACCACAATGACCAGCAACGCGACCAGCGATTGATTGAGAAGTTCGATATTTCCGGCTGCAAAGCCGTCATCAACCAACCGACGCACACCCTGGCCGATCGTTAACACAGTGCCCGCCGCAACCGTGAGTGCCAACAGCGCCCCGACCACGTAAAAGCTGTAGGGATTCAGAAAACGGCCAAGCCGCCGCAACTCGCCAATCTTGCGCTTGGGCGGCAGTGTCTCATCACCCTCTTCGGGCAAGTCTGTATTTCGTTTGCGTGCCATATCAGGCCCACGGTTTAGCAGGCTCGCGCAACAGCGCCAACCAGCCCGTTTGTGAACGAAAAATGGGGTGTTCGACGCCCTTGCGGTCTTCCCGGGGCGGGGCTATAACCCTCGCCTTCCGAGACTGGAGTTAAAGCGATGAAAAAAGACATTCATCCCGAGTATCATGAGATCACCGTTATGATGACGGATGGCACTGAGTATAAGACCCGCTCCACCTATGGTGAGCCGGGCGATACACTGCGCCTCGACATCGATCCAAAGACCCACCCGGCTTATACCGGTCAGCATCGTCTGATCGATACGGGCGGCCAGGTTGCAAAGTTCAACAAGCGTTACGAGGGCATGGGCATCAAATAGCCCTGTTCACCGCTGAAGATTTCAACGGGCGTCGCATTTGCGGCGCCCGTTTTCTTTTGGGCATCGCCAAACGCAAACCCTTGAAACCGAGGCGCGCATTCCTACCTCTGATTCATCGCGAGGAATGCCAAAGTCGGGTTCCTGATCGCGAATAACCCGGCAAACCCCGGCCAGTATGGCGGGAAATGCCGACGTCACAGTTGCTCACAAGGAGAACAAGTGAAATGCGTAGCTACAATCTGGATTTAACCCCTCTTTTCCGTTCCACCGTCGGTTTTGACCGTATGGGCCGGTTGCTCGACACCGCCTCCAACACGGAAGCCCCGTCTTATCCGCCCTACAATATCGAGAAGGTTGCCGATGATCAGTATCGTGTGACCATGGCCATTGCCGGGTTCAATGCTGCTGACCTCGATATCACCCAGAACAACAACACGCTGATCGTCACCGGCAATCAGGACAAAGGTGAGAACGATGTCCAGTTCCTGCATCGCGGCATCGCAACGCGGTCTTTTGAACGTCAGTTCGAGCTCGCCGAACATGTAAACGTCACGAATGCAGGTCTCGAAAACGGCTTGCTTTTGATTGATCTCAAACGCGAAGTTCCCGAAGAACTCAAGCCACGCAAAATCGCTATTGGAGCAAGTACCGATGCCCAAACGATTGAGCACGAAAAGAAAGCTGCTTAGACAAAATTTCTTTGACCCAAACATTAAGGCCCGCCGGAAACGGCGGGCCTTTTTCGTTGCGCATGACGGTGTATAAACATCACAACAAGATTCACGACATACCGCCCGGGAGGCCCCCATGAAAACCAGTACTGATCGAATTCTCACGACCCATGTGGGCAGCCTGCCACGACCGGAAAAGCTGGAAAGCCTGCTCTACAAAGTTGAGTTTGGTGAAGACTATGATCCCGCCGAGCTGGATCAGGCAGCCACAGAGGCTGTCGCCGAAATGGTCGCCCAGCAGCGCAGCTGGGGCCTCGACATCATCAATGACGGAGAGATGAGCAAGACCGGCTATGCCACCTATATTCAGCAGCGTCTCGGCGGTTTTTCCGGCGACAGCCCGTCCGTCCGTTTCGATGACCTGTCAAACTTCCCGGGCTACCGCAAAATGCTTTCCCGCATGGCCGAGACGCGACGTCTCAATCGCCCGTGCTGCACCAGCGAGGTCGTCATCCGGGACCGTGAACCCCTGCGCAAGGATCTGGAAAACCTGACGGCAGCAGCAGAAGGCAGTGACGCAACCGAGTTCTTCATGAACGCTGCCTCTCCCGGCGTGATCTCGGTCTTCCAGAACAATGAGTTCTATCCTGACGACGATGCCTATCTCAGCGCCTTGTCCGCTGTCATGAAGGAAGAATACGAAGCCATCGCGAATGCCGGGTTTGTTTTGCAAATCGATTGCCCCGACCTCGCCATGGGCCGCCACACCGAATATCGCGAATTGTCCGAGGCCGACTTCCTCAAGCACGCAGCGATGCAGATCGAAGCCCTGAACGCCGCGCTGGAAAACATTCCGGCAGACCGCGTGCGGATGCATATCTGCTGGGGCAATTATGAAGGCCCCCATCACCTCGACATTCCCTTTGAGACCATCTTCGATGTCGTCATGAAGGCCAAACCGCAGGGTCTTTTGGTGGAAGCCGCCAATCCGCGTCACTCCCATGAATGGCGTGTCTTCGAGACCAAAAGACTCCCCGATGACAAAATCATCATGCCGGGTGTGATCGACAGTGTGAGCAACTACATCGAACATCCCGACGTCGTCGCCGACCGCATTTGCAGCTACGCCGATATGGTCGGCCGGGAACGGGTTATCGCCGGGGCGGATTGCGGTTTTGCAACCTTTGCCGGAATCGGCAAGGTCGACCCGGACATCGCGTTCGAGAAGTTCCGGTCTCTGGTCCGCGGCGCAGAGATCGCGTCAGATCGTCTGTGGAGCTAGGGCCTAGTCGGTCACCATCAGGCGCATGAGGCCCTCACGTACCTGGTCAGGTACGCTGATGGGCTTCATTTCGCCGGGCCGGACATAGACATGGACGAAGTGCCCGGTTGCCGAAGGTGAGTCTGCGCCTTCCTTGAAGATGCCAATCTCGTAGGTCACCGACGAGTTGCCCAGGCGTCGCACCCGGACTCCCACATCAAGGACATCGGGAAACGCGATCTCACTGTGGAACCGGCAACCTGTTTCGACCACCATCCCGACCGGATCTTTGCTGCGGTAATCCAGCCCTGTAAAGCGCACCAGAAACTCGTTCACTGCCGTGTCAAAATACGAGTAGTAGGTGACATTGTTCACATGCCCATAGACGTCATTGTCCATCCAGCGGGTCGGGACTTGCAGGAAATGCGGATAATTTGCGCGAACCTCGTCGCGCTCGTTCTTGGTGTCTTTCTGGCTGCTCATAGCGCGCCCTTCAGAAAATCGTAGATGACATCAATAGATTCATTCGGTCGTTCCACAGTCATCATGTGCCCTGCCCCCGGCAGTATCGCAACATGTGCATCTGCGATGGTGGCCTGCAATCCCTTTGAGGCGCGCGGCGGCGTCATGCGGTCCGCTTCGGCCAGCAGGAACAAGGTTGGGCATGAAACATGCTCTGCAGCCGCCAGCGCACCCTCCCAGGCATTGCAGGCGGCCATATCGGTGCCAAGCACCCCGGGTTGGCCCGAGGCGAGTAACGCGCGCCCTCCACCCCGAAGCCATAACCCCGGCGACTGATGTCCGCCCTTGTGGGCCGCCTTCCCAAAGCCCCAATCCGTAATCAGCTCGTAGGCCTTCGGATCATCGGCAGCTGAAAGCGCCAGCAGGTCGGGATGAACCTGCATGTGATCAGATGTCCCCGCCAATCCAAGCGCCAACATCCGGTCCGGCTGCGCCGCTGCAGCGGCAAGCGCGATCAAAGACCCCATCGAGTGCCCGACCAGCGCGACCTTTTCGGCACCAACCGCGTCCACAAACGCCCAAAGCCAGGTGGCATAGTCTTCAATACTTTCCGGTGCTGGCCCTTCGGAGCGACCATGTCCCGGCAAATCGGGCACCAGAACGCTGAAACCATGATGGGCAAAGAAGCGCGTCTGAAGCCCCCAGAAGGTCTGATCATTGCCACCGCCATGCACAAATACGAGCGCGGGTTTATCGGTGCTGAAATCCTGTCCCCCGGTATGGGCAAAAACCGCGCGACCATCGACTGTAAGTTCCATGATCCCGTTTCCCTATTTCTGAGAGGCGCGCAGCGCCTGCTTGAGGTCCGCAACAATGTCGCCGTGATCTTCCAGACCAATCGCGAGGCGCACCATGTCTTCGCCGACACCAGCGGCTTCCAGATCTTCGGGGCCCATCTGTTGGTGGGTGGTGCTTGCGGGGTGGATCACCAGTGACTTGGCATCACCGACATTGGCCAGATGCGAGAACAGCTCCAGGGCTTCAATGAATTTGGCACCGGCCTGACGCGGTCCATCTGTGCCCGGTTTCACGCCGAAGGTGACGATCGCACCTGCCCCATCCGGAAGAATGCGCGCAGCCAGCCCGTGATCAGGATGGCTCGCCAGTCCCGGATAGGTCACCCAAGCCACCTCGTCTGCGTGTTCGAGAAATTCAGCGACAGCAAGCGCATTGGCCACATGCCGGGCCATACGGATCGGCAGGGTTTCAAGCCCCTGGAGCAGGTAGAACGCTGTTTGTGGGGCCATACACGCACCAAAGTCGCGCAGCCCCTCGGCCCGGGCCCGCATGATGAACGCCGCGGGACCGAACTCCTCGGCAAAGTCGAGACCGTGATATCCCGCATAAGGTTCGGTCATGCCCGGGAACTTGCCCGAAGCTTCCCAGTCAAACCTTCCACCGTCGATGAGCACGCCCCCGATGGCGACCCCATGACCGCCAATCCATTTGGTTGCGGAATGCATGATCAGATCCGCGCCATGGTCGAACGGATGCAGCAAGGCTGGGGTGGAGAATGTGGCATCGACCAGCAATGGCAACCCTGCCGCATGTGCGACCTCTGCCACGGTTGAGATATCGAGGACTTCCAGACCGGGATTGCCGATGGTCTCAGCAAAGATCAATCGTGTTTCCGGCGTGATGGCATCGGCAAAAGCCTGCGGGTCACGGGGATCGACAAAGGTCGTGGTGATTCCAAAACGCGGCAGGGTATGCACAAACAGATTATGCGTACCGCCATAGATGTTCCGCGACGCCACGATATGCGCGCCGCTGTCCATGAGGGTCAGCACAGCCAGGGTCATCGCCGCCTGCCCGCTCGCCGTTGCGATGGCGCCCACACCGCCTTCCAGGGCAGCCATCCGCTCCTCGAACACAGCCACGGTCGGGTTCGAAATTCGTGAATAGATATGTCCGGCCCGCTCCAGATTGAACAGGCTGGCAGCATGGTCAACGTCGGGAAAGACGTAGGACGTCGTCTGATAGATCGGTGTCGCACGCGCACCGGTGACCGGATCAGGATGCTGGCCTGCATGCAGGCTGAGGGTGGAGAATTTCAGATGTTTCGGATCGATCATATGCCGTGCCCAGTTCCCGTCGGTCCAATAGACCGGGTTTGTGAAGGGGTAGCGGCGAACTTATCGCAACCAGGGCCCAGCATGAAACGCTGGATCAGCAATTGCGCAAAAGAAAACCGCTCCGAAGGGAGGGTTTCGGAGCGGCTAAAGTCGGTAACAGGGAGGCATCATGAATAAACAGATGCAAATAAGATGGTTCATAGGGAGGAGCCATTACTCACAATTTCGGCGAAAAACGCTAAAAAATGGTTAACGCAATTATCAGAAACAAAAAAACAGGGCCCTACGAGGGCCCTGCCTTAAAATTCTAGAACAATTACAGAGGCTTACTTGTCACCTTGATTGTTTCCGCCAATGCGCACATCCGCCATCCAGTCCGGGATGCGATTGGCTACCGGCTCTTCCTGCGGGATCAAATCGGCGCTGATCGGACGGCGATCATCGCTGGCTGGCGCGCGGCCCGCCTTGCGGCCTTTTTCAACGGCTTCATCCAGGTCGACCTGACGGCAAAGCCCGATCGTCACCGGGTCACGCGGCTGAATCTGAGATGAATTCCAGTGGGTCCGGTCCCGGATCGCAACAATCGTCGGCTTGGTGGTGCCGATCAGTTTGCCGATCTGGGCGTCGCTGAGTTCCGGGTAATACCGGATCAGATAAGCAATCCCGTCTGGCTTGTCCTGGCGCTTGGACACCGGAACATAGCGCGGACCTTTGGTCCGTTTTACCGGCGGTGGGTTGTCGGATTCCTTAAGGACCAACCGTGCTTGCGGGTCTGCCGCAACACGCTCGATCTCGTCCCATTCCAACTGGCCATGAGTGACCGGGTCCAGACCACGCATCCCAACTCCGACCTCGCCATCGGCGATGCCTTGAATTTCGAGCTGGTGCATACCTGTAAAGTCGGCAATCTGCGCAAACGAGAGCGCAGTGTTTTCGACGAGCCAAACCGCCGTGGCCTTCGGCATCAACGGTGGTGCCATGAGTTCTCCTTTCGCCGATCCGCCGCTTTCCTGCAGCGAACCAGCCCTATTCGTCATCCCTGTCGGGGGTTCGCCCCTATATATGCAGCGTTTTGGGGAATTGCAAAGTGTCCCGTCAATTCAGTTCCAGAATGATTTTCCCGATATGGCTGCTGGTTTCCATCAACGCGTGGGCCGCAGCCGCCTCCGCAAGGGGGAATGTGGTGTGAATAACCGGCGCAACATCACCGGCTTCGAGCAATGGCCAGACGGTTTTGTGCATCGCCTCAGCGATGTCACCCTTGAACGCGACCGAGCGCGCCCGAAGCGTCGAGCCCGTAATCGTCAGCCTGTTCATCATGACGCGACCGAGATTGATTTCGGATTTGGCGCCCCCCATCAACGCGATCTGAACAATCCGCCCATCGGGCTTCAAGCAAGCAATATTGCGCGGCAGGTAGTCGCCACCAACCATATCGAGAATCACATCCACCCCCGTCTTGCCGGTCAAAGCGGCAATTTCTTCGTCGAAGGATTGTGTCTTGTAGTTGATCGCCTTTGTCGCGCCCAATTTTTCGCAGAATGCCGCTTTGTCCTCGCTGCCAGCCGTTGTGTAGATCGCAGATGCCCCCAGCGCTCTACAAAGCTGAATAGCCGTGGTGCCGATTCCGCTCGACCCACCATGGATCAACACGCTCTCTCCGGCTTCAAAACGCGCACGGTCAAAAATATTCGACCACACCGTAAAAAAGGTCTCCGGCAAGCCGGCTGCCTGCACCATGCTCAACCCCTTGGGGACCGGCAAAACCTGCGGCACCGGCGCAACAGCGTATTCGGCGTAGCCACCGCCCGCGATCAACGCGCAGACAGCTTCACCGACCGAAAACGAATCAACACCCGAACCAAGGGAAACGATTTCTCCTGCAATCTCCAGTCCGGGGATATCAGAAGCCCCCGGTGGCGGCGGGTACACGCCTTTCCTTTGCGCGACATCCGGACGATTAACTCCGGCTGCGGCGACACGGATCAGAACCTCGTTCTCACCCGGCACGGGCATTGCTCGCGTGCCCGGCTTAAGTACGTCGGGAGCACCAGGCTCACTGATTTCAATTGCCACCATCTCTGTCGGCAGTGTCATGGTTTCTCTCCCCCCCGGGGTTGGCGTATGTTTCTCAAACATTAGTACGGTTGCCGAAGCAATCTAGGCGCGCGAAACTTTACACACAACGATAAGCCGCGCGGCAGGACAGGGAGGGAAAGATGAGCCCGGACGACGATCTCGAGCCTACATTTCAGGGGGTGAAAACAGGTTTCGACCAAATGAATGTCGAAGCTCTGTCCTTAGAGGAACTGAAGGAGTATATCGCCCACGCGCAGGAAGAAATCGCCCGCGCAGAGGCAGAAATTGGAAGCCGCGAAGCGCTGAAAGGCGACGCTGACGCACTGTTCAAAAGCTAGCGCCAATTCGCACATTGAAAAATTGACGCGCGCCAAGCGCGCGGCGGGAGGAAGTATGACCAATCATTTCGACATCGACCTGGACAAAAACCCGGCGAACTATATGGCGCTCTCGCCGCTGAGCTTTATCCGCCGCTCGGCCACGGTATATGCAAACCGAACCGCTGTGATCCACGGCGACACAAGCTTCACCTATGCCCAATTCTATGCCCGGTCCCGCCGACTGGCATCGGCTCTGGCACAACGCGGTATCGGCGTTGGTGATTGTGTCGCAGTGATGCTCCCGAACATTCCGGCAATGCTCGAAGCCCATTTCGGAATTCCGATGACCGGCGGCGTCATCAACTCGCTGAATTACCGGCTGGATGCCAAGGCAATTGCATTCATCCTTGATCACGGCGAGGCCAAAGTCCTTCTGACAGATACGGAGTTCGCTCCCACCATCAAGGAAGCTCTGGAGATCGCCGAAGCCGATCCGATTGTTATCGACATCAATGACCCCGAGGGGCCAGGTGGCGAAATGCTCGGCGAAATGGACTACGAATCCTTCATCGCGACCGGTGACCCGGAATTCGACTGGCAATTCCCCGACGATGAATGGAATGCGATTGCGCTGAACTATACATCCGGCACCACTGGGAACCCGAAAGGCGTTGTCGGGCATCACCGCGGTGCATACCTGAATTCCATCGGCAACACCTACACTTGGGGCGCAACGGGCGGGCCGATCTATCTCTGGACCCTGCCGATGTTCCACTGCAACGGCTGGTGCTTCACCTGGGGTGTGGCAGCGGTCGGCGGCACCAATGTCTGCCTGCGTCAGATCAGCAGCAAAACCATCTACGGGGCGATCGCCAAATATGGCGTCACCCACCTTTGCGGCGCACCGGTGGTGATGCAGATGATTGTCAACGCTTCGGAGGCTGACCGTCAGCCCTTCGATCAGGATGTTGAGTTCATGACAGCGGCGGCCCCGCCACCAGCCTCCGTACTGGCGAAAATGTCCGAAGAGGGCATTACGGTCACCCATGTCTACGGACTGACCGAGATCTATGGTCCGGCAATGATTTGCGCCTGGCAGGATGAATGGGACGACCTGCCGCTCGAAGAACGCGCCAAGCTGCAGTCACGTCAGGGCGTTCCCTATGAAGTGCTGGAAGACATGATGGTTGCCGATCCCGAAACCATGGTGCCGGTTCCCAGGGATGGCGAGACGATGGGAGAGGTTTTCACCCGCGGCAATGTCACCATGAAGGGCTACCTGAAGAACCCCAAAGCCACGCAGGAAGCCTTTTCAGGCGGCTGGTTTCACACCGGAGATCTCGGTGTCTGGCACGCAGATGGTTACGCCGAGCTGAAAGACCGTTCCAAAGACATCATCATCTCGGGCGGTGAAAACATTTCATCTATCGAAGTCGAGGATGCTCTCTACAAGCACGCTGCGGTTTCTGCCGTCGGAGTGGTGGCAAGACCGGACGAGAAATGGGGCGAAACACCCTGTGCCTTTGTTGAGCTCAAGCCCGATGCAAGTGCGACTGAAGAAGAAATCATCGCCCATTGCCGGGAAAACCTCGCCCATTTCAAATGCCCACGCCATGTGATCTTCGGGCCAATCCCCAAGACCTCAACCGGTAAAATCCAGAAGTTCAAGCTACGCGACACAGCGGTTGAGCTGGCAAATGCAGAGACCTGATCGAGTCTCCAAAACATCAAAAGGCGGCTCTCACGAGCCGCCTTTTCTTATGTCTGACCGGTAATCGTACCCCTGATTCTCAGGCGTGCTCCATTTCCGATATCTCTTCTTTCAATTTGAGCTTCTGCTTTTTCATATCCGCAATTGCGGCCTGATCGGGGAGTGGGCGGTGCGTTTCGCCGTCGATGGCTTCATCAAGAGTGGCATGGCGGCGCTTCAGTTCGTCGATCCTTGGCTGCGTTGTCACGTGAAATGTCTCCCTTTAGAGCTGATGCTACATAAATCTGACACATCCAATGCTAGGACGATTCCTGCCTGTTTGCCTAGACGACCAAAGTGGCATCTACGCACCGGCGGATAGGCATCCCTATCGGGCAGAGTTTGCTATAAACGGATCACACAAGTTGTATCGGGGCTCCACGTGTCACAGGACAATCAAGACAGCGAAGAACAGATGCGGCATCGCCTCGTGGCGCTGCAAAGCGAGCATCGCGACCTCGACGATGTGATTGCACGTATCGGTGAAGAAAAACCGTTCGACCAACTGCAAATCCAGCGGCTGAAAAAGCGCAAGCTTGGTCTGAAAGATGAGATTCTGAAGATCGAGAGCGAGTTACTTCCCGATATTATTGCCTGAGTGACAGGTTATTCAGCCGCGCGCCTTTGCTTTTGCGCATACATGGCCTGATCAGCACGCTGCAGGGCTTCGCCCGCATCTTCTCCACCTGAAAACGAGTACGCGCCGAAGGAAACCGACAAGGACAAGCTGTTGCCTTCCCATTCGAAGGGTGTGTTCTCGATCAGCGCAGAAAGCGACGAAGCTTTCTCAAGCGCAGATTCGCTGCCAGCCTGCGCCAGTATCACACCGAATTCGTCACCGCCCAGTCGGCCGACAATGTCGGATTCGCGAATGCTGTCTGAAAGCAGTGTTGCTACATGCTGCAGGGCTTCATCCCCGGCAGCATGACCGCAGGTGTCATTGATTTCCTTAAACCCGTTGATGTCGAAATACAGAACGCTGGTTTGCGCGCCATAGCGTTCGGCATAGGCAATCATCCGACTCATCTCACGAACAAACGCACGCCGGTTCGCGATCGGAACCAGTGTGTCTTCGTCGGCGAGCTTTTCGAGATAGTTGATCCGACTGCGCGCCTGACTGAGTTCTGCGCGCATGCTCTGAACCTCGTTCATCAGCATGTCGAGCGCCTGCCGCACCTTTGGGGTCAGCTCAGCATCAGAGAGCCCCGCAATGGTCGCGACATCCCCGGTGGGCCGGGGCGCATTTGAAGCCGTGGCGTCCTGTGCACCATAGGCACGACTGGCCGCTTCAGCAGCGCGAACGGGTGCAGCGTTGCCGGTCGTCTGGGGGCGGGTGCGATCGATCTTCATATTTCGTCCCGTTTCGTCCCTTCTGGGATTAACTACAATCGGGGCGCCAACCACGCGGATGCCGCCAAAATAAGCCTCTGCAGCCTATTCCGACAATGGTTAACAAAACTTTTCGCAAATCAGGATTCTTCAAGGATTTCCGCTCTTTACTTGCCACAGGCGCCGCCGCTTCTATAATCCCCCGCTTTTCCGGGCAAAGCCGCTCTGAAACTGCTCGAGGAGCACACAATGGCCGACGCCGCAGTGGTCGGAATTATCATGGGTAGCCAGTCTGACTGGGACACCATGCATCACGCCGCCGACACCCTGGAATCTCTCGGGGTCCCACATGAGGTCAAAATCGTCTCGGCCCATCGCACCCCCGAGCGGATGCGAGACTATGCCCAATCTGCCCGGGACCGGGGCCTGAAAGTCATTATTGCTGGTGCAGGCGGCGCCGCCCACCTGCCGGGCATGACAGCAGCCATGACCCCCCTGCCCGTCTTCGGCGTGCCGGTGGAGAGCAAGGCTCTTTCAGGCATGGACAGCCTGCTTTCGATCGTTCAGATGCCAGCCGGTGTTCCCGTCGGCACGCTGGCCATCGGCCGCGCCGGCGCCATCAATGCAGCACTGATGGCCGCTTCGGTTGTCGCACTCGAGAATTCGGCTGTCGCTGATGCTCTCGATGCATGGCGCACCGCCCAGACCGATGCGGTCGCGGACGCCCCCAGCGACGACGCCTGACATATGGACAAGGCCACGCTGTCGCCGGGCGCGACGATCGGCATACTCGGCGGCGGCCAACTCGGCCGTATGATCGCGCTTGCGGCAGCCAATCTGGGTTATCGCTGTCACATCTTCTGCCAGAGCGCCGATGAACCCGCCGCCCAGGTTGCCGCACAAACGACAATTGCAGGCTTCGATGACACCAATGCGCTTGATTCTTTTGCAGGCGCTGTCGATGTGGTCTCACTTGAATTCGAGAACGTGCCGATCACGTCCCTCGAACGCATCGCGATGACAACGCCGGTTTATCCGGCACCGTCCGTTCAAGCTGTGGCGCAGAATCGACTGAAGGAAAAGAGCTTCGCAAACAACCTTGGCATTGCAACAGCACCGTTCCGTGCGGTCGCCTCCGCCGAAGAATTGCATGACGCTGTTGCCGAGATCGGCACACCTTCCGTGCTGAAAACCGTACGCATGGGATATGACGGCAAGGGACAGGTTTCAATCAAGGCGGATACCGATCTTGATAGCGCCTGGACCCAGAGCGGCGCCGGCCCCGCGACTGATGGGGGCATTCTGGAGGGGTTTGTTACCTTTGATTGCGAAATCTCCGTGATTGTCGCGCGCGGGATCGACGGCGAAACCTCCGCTTTCATTCCCGTCGAGAATCGGCACACCAACCATATCCTCGACGAAACGATCGCACCGGCTGACATTCCGGCAGCGACCATCGACGCAGCAAACGATATCGCGATCCGGCTGGCACAGGGTCTGGACGTGGTGGGCCTGCTGGCCATCGAAATGTTTGTGACGCCGGACGGAAATGTATTGGTGAACGAGGTGGCCCCGCGCCCGCACAATTCGGGTCACTGGACGATGGATGCGTGTCGCACAAGCCAGTTTGAGCAACTCGTCCGCGCGGTCAGCGGGTTACCGCTGGGTGACCCGTCGCGACGGTGCGATGCTGTGATGAAGAACCTGATCGGCGATGACGTGAACGACTGGCCAAAATATCTGGCCGACCCGTCCGCCAAATTGCACCTCTACGGCAAGGCAGAAACGCGCCCTGGCCGTAAGATGGGCCATGTCAATTTTCTCGGAAAACCTGTCGCAGGCTAGATGCTAGCGCGCGCCAGCCTCGCGCAGGCGTTCGGAAAGCATGCGGACAAATCGTTTCGGATCGGGCACGTATTTCGTGGCGTCCCTCAAGGAAGCACGCCTCTGGGGAATGCGCATGACACCGGCAATCCGTCGGTCCAGGAAAGCCCAGGTCTCGACCGAATCTTCAGAACGATCATCCAGCCAGTACAGCAAGGTTGAGGCGTATACACCCGCCAGTGTCCCACGCTTGGTGTAGAAGCTGAAATCCGTCGCCTTGTCACCCGCCGCGTACCACATGTCATCAACGGTCCGATAAAGGCCGCGAATGCCTTTGCTGGCCTTCGACGGCCGGCTCACATGGGTCAATGCGCGACGCACAGCTTCGCGATGCTCGGCCACCGCCTCAATCCGTGCACGCACCAGAAACGTGATCTTGTCCCGAAAGCGCATGTCATCCGTATCGGCTTCGACATACGCGACCTGCATGGCCGCGTCAGACATCTGGCTCCAGAAATCGATGGTCTCGGCGACGCCACCAGGAAACGCCAGAGACGCCATAGACTCATCAAACCCGGCTTCTTTGGCACCGATCTGAATGGTTCGCAGCGACCAACCGTCAAACGGCACATGCGGCAAGGTCGCGGCAAGAATCGCCGCCCGCTCCTTCATGAGATCTTCCCGCGCGTCACCCATCTTCGTCATCCGCCGCGCCGGCCTGCGCCCTGCCGAGTTCTTCGACAAAGCCGAACTGGGACATGTCCTCGATCCGCGACGGATAAAGAATGCCATCCAGATGATCACATTCATGCTGGATCACACGGGCATGGAAGCCGTGAGCATCGAAGGTGATTTCCTCGTTTTCGAGCGTCTGATAAGTCACCCGGATATTTTCGTGACGGCGCACAGGACCCGCCATGCCCGGAACTGAAAGACAAGCCTCAAAACCGATACTGGTCTCTTCATCCAGAAATTCGATCACCGGATTGACGAGCACGGTCAGGGGAACACCCTCGCCCTCCTCTTCCTCGTCGGCCCGGTCATCCTCAACTTTGTAAACGACAATCCGCCACGGCATGTGCACCTGTGGGGCAGCGAGCCCGGTACCATCGGCATCCTCCATGGTCTCAACCATGGTCGAGACAAGACGCGCCACATCGGGCGCAGTCGGGTCCGGAACTTCGACAGCACGCGCACGCAGGATCGGGTGGCCCATGCGGGCAATTTTTAAAATAGCCATACCCGGAATATGCGTTCGCGACCGGGCAACGTAAAGAGGGGGTCGCACCTTTCATCGTGATGGCGCTATTCTCGCTTCCGAAAACAGTTTCAGGAGCGATCCCTTGGCCTCCATCACTTATATCGACGGCGACTGGCATGAGGGCAATGTGCCGGTTATTGGCGCGACAACCCACGCCATCTGGCTGGGTTCCATTGTCTTTGACGGAGCACGCGCCTTTGAGAACGTCACCCCGGATTTGGACAGGCATTGCGAACGCGTGGTGAATTCGGCACGCAGCCTGCACCTGGAATCGCCGCTGACAGCGGGCGAAATCATGGAAATTGGCCTCGATGGCGCGCGCCGCTTCGGGCCTGGCGCCGAAGTCTACATCCGACCGATGCTCTATGCCGATGCCGGCATTGGCCTGCTGGCCCCCGATCCGGAAAGCACGCGCTTTGTTCTGACCGTGTTCGAAGCACCCATGCCCGATGGCGCCGGTTTCAGCACCTGCCTGAGCCCCTTCCGGAGACCCAATTCCGAAACCGCACCCACCGAAGCGAAAGCATCCTGTCACTATCCCAATTCGTCACGCGCCATCATCGACGCACGCAATCGCGGCTTTCAGAACCCGGTGATGTGCGATTCCATGGGTCACGTCGCAGAATTTGCCACGGCCAATATCTGGATTGTGAAGGACGGCGTGGCCATCACCCCGGTGCCCAATGACTCTTTCCTCAACGGCATAACGCGCCAGCGCCTGATCGGCCTCATGCGCGCAGACGGCATCGAGGTTCAGGAGCGCACCGTGCAGGTGTCCGAACTCCAGACGGCCGACGAGATTTTCAATTCCGGGAACTACGGCAAGGTGCAGCCGGTCACACGCTTTGAAGACAGGAAACTGCAGCCCGGCCCGATCTACCGCCGCGCCCGCGAACTCTACTGGGACTTCGCCCATTCAGCCTGAGCGGTGGCGCAAAACCTCATCCTTTTCGTCATGCCCGGACTTGATCCGGGCATCCATGTCGAGGTCACGACAGGTCGAAATGAAGATACGCGGATCAAGTCCGCGTATGGTGGTTCAAGATTTGATTTTGAAACCAAATACGACAACTAGCCCGCGCTCAGATCGTCTCCGGCGAGCGCACGGTTGATCAGGGCATTGGTTTCATCGCGGCCATAGAGGGCAGCGAAGGAACCGAAGCGCGGGCCCTGACTCTGGCCGAACAACACTTCGTAGAGCGCCTTGAACCAGTCGCGGAGCGGCTCGAACTCATGCTCCTTGCCGACCGCATACACCTCGTTCTGCATGGTTTCGGCATCAGCACTCTCCGGCAGGGCAGCAAAGCGGCTGACCAGGTCCGTGAGCGCGGCATGCTCGGCCTCGCTGGGCGCGCGGTACTGCTTGGTCGGCTTCACGAAATCCCGATAATACGCGATGGCATGGCCCACAAGCCGGTCGAGCATCGGACTGTTCTCCGGTGTCGCACCTTCTGCATAACGTTCGATGAAGCCCCAAAGCACAGCGGGATCCTCGGAATTGCAGGCACCTGCGAGGTTCAGCAGAACGCCGAAGGTCAGATCAGCACCAGCAGGCGGCACATCACCGGTGTGAATATGCCATGCCGGATTGGCGAGCTGCTGTTCCGGCTCCTGATCGGGATAGCGCGAGACATTGGTCAGATACTCATCAACCGACTTTGGAATCACATCAAAGAACAGCCGTTTGGCCGTCTTCGGCTTGGCGAACATGAACTGGGACAGGCTCTCGGGCGGACCATAGGTGAGCCAGTCTTCAATCGTCAGGCCATTGCCACGCGACTTTGAAATCTTCTCGCCATTCTCATCAAGAAACAGCTCATAGGTCAGTCCGGCCGGCGGTTTGGACCCCAGAATGCGGCAGATACGGCCCGACAGGTTCACGGAATCAATCAGATCCTTGCCCGACATCTCGTAATCGACAGACAGCGCGTCCCAGCGCATCGCCCAATCAGCCTTCCATTGCAGCTTGCACGCCCCACCCGTGACCGGTGTTTCCACCAGCTCATTGGTCTCAGGGTCCCGATAAACGACCGTCCCGGCATCCGGGTCGACCTTCTCCATCGGCACCTGCAGCACCACGCCGGTGCGCGGGGAGATCGGCAGAAAAGGACTGTAGGTTTCCTGCCGCTCTTTCCCGAGTGTCGGCAGAATCACCTGCATGACCGCATCGTAATTGGCGAGCATCTTGAGCAGGGTGGCATCGAACTCACCAGCGCGGTAGCACGCCGTCGAGCTTCGGAACTCATACTCAAAACCAAAGGTATCAAGAAACGCCTGCAGGCGCGCGTTGTTATGCGCCCCAAAGCTGTCATGGGTGCCAAACGGGTCCGGCACTTCGGTCAGCGGCTTGCCGAGATGTTCGGTCAGCATCTCCTGCTCGGGCACATTTTCAGGCACCTTGCGCAAACCGTCCATGTCATCGGAAAACGCAATCAGGCGGGTCGGGATGTCCGACATCGCAGCAAAGGCGTTGCGCACCATGGTCGTGCGCGCCACTTCGCCGAAAGTTCCGATATGGGGCAACCCCGAAGGACCATAGCCGGTTTCAAACAGCACATAGCCCTTGTCCGGCGCGTGCGAGGCTTCCGCCCCGCCCAGCCGTTTAACAACGTCCCGGGCTTCCTGAAACGGCCAAGCCTTTGCGGCCTGTACCAACTCGCGATCAATCGCCATATGTGCCTGTGTTTCCGCCGATGAAATTCGTGGCGGAACCTAGGCGCGGGGCGAAATCAGGTCAACCGGCAGAAGCTAAACCTTGATATCCACCCGCTGGCTTGCCGGTTCCGGTGCCGGTTCATCACCAGCCCAGTTTGTGGCTTCCTGAGAGGTCGCCCAGGACTCGGCCTTGATCTGTGGCTTCTCCGGACCTTCGCTGCTGGCCCAGTTTGTCGCCTCCTGAGACGTCGCCCAGGAATCCTGCGGCGCGCCTGGGGCGGCAGCCTGCTCCGTGGTGGCCCAGTTCTCAACTTCCTTGGAGACGGCCCAGTTCTGACCCGCCGACTGGCCGGTACCCGCAGCGGTTGGCTGTGGCACCAAGGTTGAGACTGCACCGCTTGAATTTACATTCATATCCGTTTCTCCTTCATGGAAATGCGGCGGCCTCTGCACACGCAGGGACTGATCGCAGGTTGTAATATTGGCTCCCCGAGCCATCACGTCACCTTGTATCGCCAATGATTTCGCGCGAACTCATGAGATATTTCGGGAAAACTTTATAGATTCGGCGGCATCCGGCTAATGTCCGCGCATGTCTGCCGCTTCCACCCTTCCCCACGAACTGCCAGCGCTTGTCGCAACTCGTTCTTTTGCCAGCTGGCGTGCGCCGAGCGGGGAAAGCGAAGCTCTGGGTGCCGAGGAAGCCGTCCGTCGCGCCCAAGCCTCACCCCCCATTCTCTGCCACGCGCCGGCCACATCACGCCGCCTCGGGGTCGACCATGTTGAAGGTTATGACGTGCTCGAACTGTTTGCGCTCGCCCGCCCAGCGCAGTTCACCCTGCCCACGATCCGCGGACTGGCACGCACGCTTTCAATCAATGCACCCGACAGTGCCGAAGATGTGGAAGTCCTCATCGCGGTCGCATCTGCCCTTCTGAACGATATCGCCACCAACAAGGACGAGCACGGCGAACTGATCGGGATCGCCCGAGCCCTGCAACGTGCCGGATGGCTCTGGGGGCCCTTCGTTCTGGACGCGCTGGGGGTCGACGCCATGAGCGACCAGGGTGCCGCCGCCGCAACAAGCGCATTGGCCGTCTGGCGCAAAGTCCCCGAGTGGACGGAATCTGCACCCGAGCCCCCACCGGCCAATGACGCGGTCTCCGAGGACGAAGCACGTGATCGCCTGGAAGTCTTGCTGGGCGATGGTTCGGAAAGCCGGGAAGGTCAGCGGGACTACGCTGCGGCGGCAGCTGCGGCCTTTGCACCCCCGACAGCACCAGACACGCCGAACATCGTGCTGGCCGAAGCCGGCACCGGAACCGGCAAGACGCTGGGCTATATCGCCCCGGCGAGTGTCTGGTCAGAGAAGAATGCCGGACCGGTCTGGATCAGCACCTACACGCGCAACCTGCAGCAGCAGATCGATCAGGAGCTCGACCACCTCTATCCCGACCCGGACGTCAAAGCCCGGCAGGTGGTCATCCGCAAGGGGCGTGAGAACTATCTGTGCCTGCTCAATCTGGAGGACGTCGCCGGGCGGTTCACCGGGCTGCAACGGCGCAATGCCGTGGGCGTGGCGCTGACGGCCCGCTGGGTACAAGCCACACGGGATGGCGACCTGGGCGGTGATTTCCCGGCCTGGCTGGTTGATCTGGTCGGGGTGGGAGCAACCCTCGGTCTGGCTGACCGCCGTGGCGAGTGCATCTATTCCGCCTGCAGCCACTACAGCCGCTGCTTCGTCGAACATTCAATCCGCAAGGCCCGACGCGCGCGACTCGTGGTTGCCAACCATGCTCTGGTGATGATTCAGGCTGCTATGGGCGGCATCGGTGGCGATGACAATACGTTGCCCACTCGCTATGTGCTCGATGAAGGGCATCATATTTTCGATGCTGCGGATTCTGCTTTCGCAGCCCATCTGAGCGGACGCGAGATGGCTGATCTACGGCGCTGGCTGCTTGGCGCGGAAGGCAGTGGGCGTCGCCGCCCGGGCAGTCGAGCCCGGGGCCTGCGCGAACGCGTTGAGGACCTGATCGCAGCGGATGACTCCGATGCCACTGAGGCTCTGGCTGCCGCATTGGAGGCTGCGCAGGTCCTGCCCGCGCCCGCATGGCTCAACAGACTATCCGGAAACTCGCCGCAAGGTGCTGCCGAAGCTTTCCTCGCCGAATGCCGATTGCAGGTCTACGCGCGTGCCCCCGAAAATCATGGCCCTTATTCGCTGGAAACCGATGTCCGCCCGCCCGCTGAGGAACTTCCCGGAGCGGCGGAGGAGCTACGCGACGCCCTCGTTGCACTCGCCACACCATTACGAAAACTTTGCACACGTCTACTCCGCCGACTTGATGAAGACGCCGACGAACTCGAAAGCACCACACGCGTGCGCATAGAGGCCGTCAGCAAAGCCCTGCAGCGGCGCGCAGAAATGACCCTCGGCGCCTGGATCGACATGCTAGACAGCATCAACGAACCAGCCTCTGATTCTTTTGTCGACTGGATGGAGGTCGAACGTATCGACGGTCGCGAAATTGATGCCGGATTGTTCCGCCATTGGGTCGATCCCACCGTGCCATTTGCGGCCTCCATGGCCCCTGTGGCCCACGGAATGGTGATCACCTCGGCAACCCTCACCGACAGAACCGGTGACGCAGAAGCCGACTGGCGAACCGCAGAATCACGAACCGGGTCCATCCATCTGCCCAAACCCGCCATCCGGTCACGGGTCGAATCCCCGTTCGACTACGGCACTCAAACCAAAGTGTTTGTGGTCACGGATGTACGCCGCAATGATGCCGATCAGGTGGCGGCCGCCATGCGCGAGTTGTTCCTGGCATCAGGAGGTGGCGCGCTGGGTCTGTTCACATCAATTGCGCGCCTGCGACAGGTTCACGCACGTATGGCCGATGCGCTGGATTCAGCCGGGCTCCCGCTTTACGGCCAGCACGTGGACCAGCTCAATGTTGCCACTCTGATCGACATCTTCCGGGCCGAGACCGATGCCTGCCTGCTGGGCACGGATGCGGTTCGCGACGGTGTGGATGTTCCCGGGCGTTCGCTTCGGATGCTCGCATTCGACCGTATCCCATGGCCACGCCCAACGATCCTGCACCGTGCGCGTCGAGATGCCTTTGGAGGACGCAACTATGACGACATGCTCGCACGCCTGCGGCTGGCACAGGCCTATGGCCGCCTGATCCGCCGTCGTGATGACAAGGGTGTGTTTGTGGTTCTGGACGCTGCGACCCCCACGCGCCTGTTTGGCGCTTTCCCTGAGAGCGTAACACCCGAACGGGTTGGACTGGTGGACGCGATCGAGGCGACCGAAGAATTCCTCGCGGACTAACCGGTCCCGAAATAAGCCAGCAATCCACTTACCGTCACAACCGAGAACGCTGTCGAAAGCAAAATCGCAGCTGAACTTCGCTGCACGAAAATCCCGTATTTCTGGGCGATCACGAAGCACAGTGTCCCGGTGGGAAGCGCGGCCATCAACACCGCGCCGCGCGTGAACTCAAAGTCCAGATGGAACACCGAAACGGCCAGCCACCATGTAATCAGGGGATGCAGGACCAGCTTAGCAAGCACCAGCCAGCTGACTTCTCCCAAACCCGACGACACCGGCTTGCCAACCAGAAACAGACCCATTGCGAACAATGCGCACGGCCCCGAGGCCGATCCCATCAGACTGGCAAAATTGGACAACCAGACAGGTAAACCCAGACCGAAGGCTGACCACAGAATTCCGGCCACTGGCGCCAGAAACAACGGCCCGCGCAAGACGGCAAGCAATGCGTCGCCCAACACGCGTCCAGGTGAATTTCCCGACCCACTTCCGATCTCCACAAACAGAATGGAAAGACCAATGATTAATGCGGAATTAACCGCCGTCGCAATGACTGCCGGCAAAGCCCCGTCTGCTCCGAAGGCGGCGATGAAAAGCGGAATACCCATATAGCCGGTGTTGGCAAAAATGGAGGTGAGCCCATGCAGGGTCAGGCCAGAGAAGCTGTTGGGAAAGAATACTTTCGCAACCAGGATTGAGGGCAACGCTACAGCCGCCATCCCAAGAATGAATGTCCAGATAAACGGCCAATTGAAGACATCGCCAAGCGGCACGGTCGCCATCGAGAGAAACAAGACAGGTGGCAACGCGAACCAATAAACAAACTTATTCAGGGCCTCGGAACTGGTTTCACCCAAAATCCGAGAGCGCCCGGCCAGAAACCCGGCGAGCATAATGGCAAAAACTGGAAGAGCGACATCGACAACAGCAGACATAATCACCACCTATATGTGGCAACCGACAGAGTGTCGATACTTCTTCCGGCTGAGACAGTTTTACCTTCGACGCCTTGACGACCCGGACCAGCAACGCTTTAACCGCACCTGAACCAGGCCAACCCAGATAAGGACAGCCGCAAAATGATCGAATCCCAGACAGCACTTCTCTACACGATGGTGATGATGTCGGCCGCCGACAGCGAAATGAGCGACCGTGAAATCTCCCGCATTGGTGAGATTGTGCGCCAACTGCCCGTCTTTAAGGGCTTCGATGCAGATCAGATGGCTGATGTTGCTCAGGAATGCGCTGGCGTCCTTGCGCAGGATGACGGTCTCGACAAAGCACTCGCACAGATCCGCGATGCGCTTCCCGACCACCTGCGTGAGACCGCCTATCTGGTGGCTTGCGATATCGCAATCGCCGATCAAAAGGCTGAGCAGGAAGAACTGCGCCTGCTGGAGATGCTTCGCGACACGCTCGATCTTGACCGTCTCAACGCCGCCGCCATCGAGCGTGCAACCCGCGCGCGCTACGCCACAGCCTGAGCGACATCATGGGCGCACTCGACGGCAGGAAAATCGGATTCATCGGTCTCGGCCTGATGGGCCGCCCCATGGCGCGCAACCTGCACAAGGCCGGCGCGACCATGATGATCACGAGTCGCAGCCCCGGTCCGGCAGAAGAGCTGGCCAGCGAAGGCATGACGGCACTGGCCACACCGCGTGAGGTGACAGATGCCTGTGACATCACGATCCTGATGGTCACAGACACCAGCGCCGTGGACAAGGTTTTGCACGGACCCGACGGTGTTATCGCCGGACTTTCACCGGGCAAGTACGTCATCGACATGAGCACCACCAAGGTACGCGAAACCCGGGCATGGGCCGAAGAGGTCAAAGCCACCGGCGCGCATTACATCGACGCACCGGTCTCGGGCGGAACTCCCGGAGCTGAAGCCGGCAATCTGACCATCCTGATAGGTACTGACGAAGCTTCGCTGCCCGGCGCCATGCCGGTCTTCGACGTGCTGGGTGAAAACATCACCCATATCGGCGACATTGGCGCCGGACAGGTCACCAAGACCGCCAATCAGGCGATCGTGGGTATGACCCTCGCGGCAGTCGCCGAGGGGCTAACTCTCGCCGCCCGTGCCGGTGTGGACCCGGGAAAGGTCCGGACCGCATTGCTCGGCGGATTTGCCGAATCCCGCGTGCTTGACCTGCACGGCGGGCGGATGGTCGACCGTGCTTTCGAACCGGGCGGACGGGCCTCGGTTCACCACAAGGACATTCTTCAGGCGCTTGAGCTGGCCGAACAGGTCGACCTTGATCTGGTCTCGACCAAAACCAACCTGAAACTCTGGCAAAAGATGCTCGATCGCGGCTGGCAGGATCTCGATCAGGCCGGAATCATTCGCGCGGTCGAAGAGGACTGAGTTCTACCGACCGGTACTGCCCCGAACCACTCGGGTAAGCACACAAAGAAAAAGGGCCGCACAAGTGTGCGGCCCTTCTCAATTCGTCCGGATGGGACAGGCTTACATCATGCCGCCCATGCCACCCATTCCGCCCATGTCCGGCATGGCCGGCATGCCGCCACCGGCGCCAGCAGGCTCCGGCTTGTCGGCGATCATGGCTTCTGTGGTGATCAGCAGACCCGCAACCGAAGCTGCGTCCTGCAGCGCGGCGCGCACGACCTTCGTCGGGTCGATGATGCCGGCTTTGACCAGATTGGTGTAAACGCCATCCTGTGCATCGAACCCGAAATCGGTGTCCTTCTGCTCAAGCAGCTTGCCAGCGACAACGGCGCCGTCGAAGCCAGCATTTTCGGCGATCTGACGGACCGGAGCCTGGAGAGCCTTGCGGATGATGTTAATGCCGACATTCTGGTCGTCATTCGCACCTTCGAGCTTGGCAAGGGCCTTGGTCGCATAGAGGAGAGCGGTACCGCCACCGGCAACAATGCCTTCTTCGACGGCTGCACGGGTTGCATGCATGGCGTCTTCAACGCGGTCCTTCTTCTCTTTCACTTCGATCTCGGTCGCACCACCAACGCGGATAACAGCAACACCGCCGGCGAGCTTCGCCAGGCGTTCCTGCAGCTTCTCACGATCGTAATCGGAAGTGGTTTCCTCGACCTGGGCACGGATCTGATTGACCCGACCTTCGATCTCGGACTTCTTGCCTGCGCCATCAACGAGGACAGTCTCTTCCTTGGTGATCGAAACACGCTTGCACGTGCCGAGCATGTCGAGGGTGACATTCTCGAGCTTGATGCCGAGATCCTCGGAGATGACCTGACCCTTGGTCAGGATCGCGAGATCCTCGAGCATTGCCTTGCGACGGTCACCGAAGCCCGGAGCCTTGACGGCAGCGATCTTCAGACCACCGCGCAGCTTGTTGACCACGAGGGTCGCCAGCGCTTCGCCTTCAATGTCTTCGGCAATAATCAGGAGCGGACGGCTCGATTGCACAACGGCTTCGAGAACCGGGAGCATAGCCTGCAGGCTCGAGAGCTTCTTCTCGTGCAGCAGGATATACGGGTTGTCCAACTCGCAGATCATCTTTTCTGCATTGGTGATGAAGTATGGTGAGAGATAACCGCGATCGAACTGCATGCCTTCGACGACTTCCAGCTCGGTGGTCAGGCTTTTGGCCTCTTCCACGGTAATCACGCCTTCATTGCCGACCCGCTGCATTGCTTCAGCAATGTAGCCACCAACTTCAGTATCGCCGTTCGCGGAGATGCGGCCAACCTGGGCGATCTCGTCAGAACTGCGGATCTTCTTGGTGCGCTTGACGATATCTGCAACCACAGACTCGACCGCCAGGTCGATGCCGCGCTTGAGATCCATCGGGTTCATGCCAGCCGCAACGGCCTTGGAACCTTCACGAACGATCGACTGGGCGAGAACGGTCGCCGTGGTCGTGCCGTCACCGGCGATGTCGTTGGTCTTGGAAGCAACTTCCTTGACCATCTGGGCGCCCATGTTTTCGAACTTGTCTTCAAGCTCGATTTCCTTGGCAACCGAAACACCGTCCTTGGTGATACGCGGTGAACCGAACGATTTGTCGATGATGACGTTGCGGCCCTTGGGACCCAGCGTAACCTTGACAGCATCAGCCAGCGTGTCGACGCCCTTGAGCATCTTGTCACGTGCCTGTGTTGAGAATTTGACTTCTTTTGCAGCCATTTTTGTAATCCTTCCTCGAATCTCGAGTTAAGCGGCCTTTTTGGCCTTCTTCTTGGTGGCTTCGATCACACCCATGATGTCGGACTCCTTCATAATCAGAAGCTCTTCGCCATCGATGGATACTTCCGTACCCGACCATTTGCCGAACAGAACGCGGTCGCCCGCCTTCACATCCATGGGAGTGGTCTTTCCGTCTTCATTCGTGGCGCCAGGGCCCACGGAGACAACTTCGCCTTCAGACGGCTTCTCTTGAGCCGTATCGGGAATGATAATTCCGCCGGCAGTCTTTTCGTCAGAACCTACGCGGCGTACTACCACGCGGTCATGCAAGGGGCGAAAACCCATCGCTTTATCCTCCTGTTAAATCAGAATGTTTCGCATGTCGCAGCCAGGTTGCTAGCACTCATGTCATGCGAGTGCCAGACAGGTAGTGATCCGGGTTCCCGGTGTCAACAGGGGCACCAGAGCAAAGCGACATATTTTTTGCACATGATTGTCTGCCGTCTCGTGGGGGCCACCCATAATGCATTGAGATCAATGCATTTTCTTCGCACAGCTCGAATTCCGCTGGAAAGCTCAAGGGCCCAATGTGAAAACCATCGAGACCGTCTTCGACCTCCACTAAGGGGTCAGATAGGCGTCTCTGACCTGTTCATCAGCCGCAATTTCAGCCATTGGACCCGACACAAGAACTCTCCCGCGCTCGATGACGGCCGCTCGATCTGCCACATGGGTAGCAAAACGGACATTTTGCTCGGACAACAGCACCGTGAGCCCCTCGGCCGAGAGTGTTTTCACTGTCGCAGCAATCTGCTGAACGATCACAGGGGCCAAACCCTCGGAGGGTTCATCGAGGAGGATGATGTCGGGATTGCCCATCAGGGTCCGGGCAATCGTCAGCATCTGCTGTTCGCCCCCCGAGAGCTGACCCGCCAGCCGGTCCCGCAACCCTGCCAAAGGCGGAAACAAATCAAACACACGCTCGACAGTCCAGCTGCGGGTCACGCGACCATCGACACGTGTTCCGACAAGCAGGTTTTCATCAACACTCAGACCCGCAAAAACCCGACGTTCTTCGGGCACATATCCGACCCCGGCACGATTCACCTGATAGGCTGGCAAGCCGGTCACCTCTTCACCGTCGACACGAACCGATCCGGCACCAATATCGACCAGACCCATGATCGCCTTGAGGGTGGTGGACTTGCCCGCACCATTGCGACCGAGCAAGACCGTGACCGACCCCTTCGGCACTTCAAGATCAAGATCAAACAACGCCTGCGCGGCGCCATAGAAAGCATTCAGGCCTGTTATACGAAGGGCGTGATCACTCATGGCGCGCCTGCTGCGTCATCAAAAGCCCCAAGATAGACCGCGCGCACGGTGTCGTTTTCGCGGACTGCGTCGGGTGAACCCTCCGCGATGATCTTCCCCCGGTCGAGCACGATAACTCTGTCGGCATGGCCGAACACCACATCCATATCGTGCTCAGTGAAGAGAACAGACACGCCAACATCCGATACCAGTGAATCCACAAGTGACATCATCGCCCCCCGCCCGTCGCCGGCCATGCCCGCCGTCGGCTCATCCATAAGCAGAAGTGACGGCTTGTTGGTCAGTGCAACTGCGACTTCGAGGCGTTTGAGATCTCCATAAGCAAGTTCAGACACAGCCCGTGCCGTCGCATCCGACAGGCCCACCTGTGCAATCAGAGCTTCCGCCTCTTCGCGGTATCGCTTGCGCAGCGCCAGCCCGAAACCCGTCGCTCTTCGATGAAATGTTGAAAGCGCGACCTGAACATTCTCAAGAACCGTCATGCTCGCAAAGGTCGCGGTAATCTGAAATGTCCGCCCCACGCCATGGCGCCAGACCCGGTGCGGCGGCAGGCCGGTAATATCAGCACCCGATACCGTGACCCGTCCCGCATCCGGTCTGATCTGACCGTTGATGGAATTGAAAAGCGTCGTCTTGCCCGCCCCGTTGGGTCCGATCAACGCGACCCGCTCGCCCGCCGCAACAGTGAAAGACACGCCGTCGACAGCGCGTACGCCGCCATAGGCCTTGGCAAGCTTCTCAACCACGAGGACGTTCATGGCAACGTCCTTCGGGTGAACAGGCTCGACAATCCTGCGAGCCCACGCGGCAATGCCACAACGAGAACCACAATCAGAACACCGAGTGCCAACTGCCAGAGATCCGTTAGCCGGGTCAGTTCGGTTTCGATCTCCGTGAAGACGATCGCGCCAAGAATGGGTCCGGCGAGTGATTGCAAGCCGCCGAGCAAGACCATCACAAGACCATCGACCGAGGTCGATACAAACAACACTTCGGGAAAAACACTCCCCTTGGCGAAGGCGAAGAACCCACCCGAAACACCTGCGGCGGCACCTGCCAACGTGAAGGCCAGCCAGCGATGCCGCGTGACATCCACACCGATCGAGGCCGCACGCAGCGCGGAATCCCGCGTCGCCCGCAGGGTGTAACCAAACGGCGCAAACATCACATGACGCAATGCCCAGATCATGGCCGCGCAGACAACGAAGGCGAGGTAATAGAATGTTGTCGGATCGGACGCCCAGGCACTCGGCCAGACCCCCAGTATGCCGTTGTCACCGCCGGTGAAGTCGATCCACTGGAACGCCGCCGACCAGGCAATCTGCGCAAACGCAAGCGTCAGCATGGCCATGTAAATACCTGTCAGGCGCACACAGAACCAACCGAAGACAAGCGCACCCAATGCCCCGGCGAGGGGTGCCAAAAGCAATGCAGGCGCCATACCTGCAGAAAGATGAAAGACAGCCAGTCCAGCCCCATAGGCCCCCAGGCCAAAATACGCCGCATGCCCAAAGGTGATCAGGCCACCGCCCCAAATCAGGAAATGCAGGCTGGCTGCAAACAAGGCCAGAATCGCGATCTCGGTCAGGATCACCACTCCAAAGTCACTGAACAGCAGCGGCGCAATCAGGCCCACACCCAACAATCCCAACCAGCCGATACGGGCCAGCCGGTCAGATGGTCGCAACGGGGGATCGGGATTGCGCACATCTTCGGCGGTCGCAAACTCGGGTTTTCCGAACAGGCCGCTTGGCTTCAACACGAGCGTCACAGCCATCACCAGAAAGATCAGAACAAGCGTGATTTGCGGAAAGATCACCAGACCAAACGCCAACAGAAGACTGATCAGGACAGCGGCAACAAACGCCCCAACAATCGAGCCCATACCGCCGACCACGACGACAACAAAGGCATCCACGATAATGTTCAGGTCCATCGACAGGCTGGCGGCTTGCCGCGGCAATTGCAGCGCACCACCCAGCCCAGCAAGCGCGGACCCCAAAACAAAGGCCGCCGTGAACAGCCAGCGCTGATCAATTCCGAGAGCAGCCACCATCTGCCGGTCTTCCGTCGCAGCACGCAGAAAAACCCCAAACCGTGTTTTCTGAAACAACAGCCAAAGCCCGCCCAGAACACCCACGGACACCCCGATCAGAAACAAGTCGTAGCTGGGAATGGCGTGACCGAGAATATCCACAGCCCCGTTCAGGCCTGGCATGCGAGGCGCGAAGAGGTCATCCGGACCCCAGACACTGCGCGTCAAATCCTGAACGATCAGGACCACACCAAATGTCGCCAGGAGCTGAAACAGTTCCGGTGCCTTATAGATGCGCCGCAATAAAGCGGTTTCGATCACCGCCCCGATCAAGCCAACCGCAACTGCAGCGATCAACAAGGCCAGGAGATAGCCCAGAAAACTGTCGCCCATCACGCTGACGAGGCTGAAGGCGATATAGGCTCCCAGCATGTACAGCGAGCCATGAGCGAAATTCACGACACGCGTGACCCCGAACACAATCGACAATCCGACTGCGATCAGAAACAGCGAGGCTGCACTGGCAAGTCCTGTAATCGCCTGGGCGACGATGAAGCTCACAACATCCTCCAGCGCCCGTCCGCAGCCCTAGAGCAACAGGAGCGGCAAGGCTTTATCCGTCGGGACGCAGCTTCTTAACCGTTTCGTCGTCCGGCAGGTAGTCCGCACCATCGGCATAACGAAAATCGACCATCACACCCCGGCCGTCACGCTTGGCCGTCCGGCCGACATAGGCACCCATGGTCGACTGGTGGTCGAGCGCCCGGAAAGTGATATCTCCAAACGGCGTGCCAAGGCTGAGGTCCTTCATGGCCGCAACCATGGAACCGGTATCCGTCGAACCTGCTTTTTCCAGCATCGCGGCAATCGTGATAATCGTGTTGTAGCCGACGATGGAGCCCGCACGAGGATAGTCGTCAAAGCGTTTCTGATAAGCATCCCGGAATGCATCATGCGCCGGTGTGTCAATCGCCTGCCAGGGATAGCCCGTGACAATCCAGCCCTCGGGTGCCTCTGCCTTGAGCGGATCGAGATATTCCGGCTCACCCGTCAGCAAACTTGCGACCTCGCGATCCTTGAACAAACCGCGCAGCTGGCCTTCCCGCACGAACTTCGCGAGATCAATGGAGAAGGTGACGTTGAAAATCGCGTCTGGCTTGGAACGTTCGAGAGCTTGGACAGTCGCACCGGCATCCAGCTTGAACAAAGCCGGCCATTGCGCCTCAACAAATTCAACATCGGGACGCAGTCCCGAGAGAACGTCCTGGAAGGCCTTCACCGCAGACTGACCGTATTCATAATTTGGCGCCACCGTGGCCCACCGCTTGGCGGGGAGTTTGGCCGCTTCCTCTGCCAGCATTGCGGCCTGCATATAAGTCGAGGGGCGGAGCCGGAAGGTGTAGGGATTTCCCTTGGACCAGACAATCGCATCGGACAATGGCTCTGAGGCCACAAACAGCGTCTTGTTGCGATTGGCAAAATCGGCAACCGCGAGGCCGATATTCGACAGGAAAGTGCCTGCCAGAAGATCGACATTCTCACGCCGCACAAGTTCTTCGGCGAACTTGATGGCGTCGGCAGGCTTGCCGCCATCGTCGCGTGAAATCACCTCAAGTGGGCGCCCCAGAACGCCGCCGCCGGCGTTGACCTGTTCCACCGCGAGTTCCCAACCATTGCGGTACGGCACCGTGAAGGCAGCCAGTGGTCCGGTATAGCTGTTGATCTCGCCGATGCGGATCGGGCCGTCCTCCGCCACGGCAGTGCCCAAAGAAAAAACTGAAAAAACCGCCCCGAGCAGGGCTGGAATAGACTTACGAACGCTCATGCGCAGCATGATCGTTTCTCCTTATGCAATCGATGACCTGAGGCGTGTTTGCCACGCTCTTCCGTTCCCCGTTTCGACAATAAACATTTTGTCGTTACGCATCATATGGGCAGTAATAGGGGAAGGTCGAATCCCAAGCAAAGTCGTTTGCGAGATCATGTTTCTGTGGGTTGGAAGACGACTCAGACAATGTCTATAGTTCTCAGGTCCTAGGGGGGAAACTATGACAATAAACGTTGCCGTAATCGGCTCAGGGCCAAGCGGGTTCTACACGGTCGACGCTCTGATGAAGAGCGACAAGGATGTACGGGTCGATATTATCGAACGCCTGCCAACTCCATTCGGTTTGATCCGCGCAGGTGTTGCGCCCGATCACCAAACAACAAAGAAGGTCGTGCGCGTCTACGAAAAGACCGCGCTGGCCGACGGTGTTGGATTTTACGGCAATGTGGAAGTCGGTCGTGACGTCACGATGGAAGAACTCAAGGACATGTACGACGCCATCGTGCTGGCCGTCGGCGCACCACGGGACCGCAAGCTGGGAATCCCCGGCGAGGACAAAGCCGGCGTCTTCGGTTCCGCTGATTTTGTTGGCTGGTACAACGGCCATCCGGACTTCACCGATTTGCAGCCCGATCTGAACACCAGCACCGTCGTTGTCATCGGCAACGGAAATGTTGCCGTAGATGTGGCGCGTGTACTGGTAAAGACCGAAGAAGAAATGACCGCGACTGATATCGCCGATCACGCGGCAGACGCGATCAAGGCGTCCCCTATTACAGATGTCTACATGGTTGGCCGCCGTGGCCCGATCGAAGCAAAATTCACGAATGTTGAGTTGCGCGAGATGGGCAAGCTGGACAATTGCACCCCCATCATCGACCCCTCCATCCTTCCCGACGGCGTTGAAGGCGAATGGTCAGACCGCGACCTGCGCCTCAAGGAACGCAATCTTGCGACGATGAAGGAGTTCCCGGATGTAGATCCGGCCGGCAAGGACAAGCGCGTCCATTTCTCCTTCTATGCCAAGCCAATCGAAATTCTTGGCGGCGACACCGTCGAAGGCATTCGCATGGAGCACACAAAGGTCGAAGATGGTCGTTCGGTTGGCACTGGAGAGTTCTTTGACATCTCGTGCGGATTGGTGATCCCCGCCATTGGGTACTTCTCGGACCCCTTCCCCGGCGTCCCCTTCGATGAAGGTAACGGAATTGTGGTCCACAACGAGGGACGTGTGGGTGATGGTGTTTATGCTGTCGGATGGATCAAACGTGGCCCAACCGGAGTCATCGGCTCCAACAAACCCGATGGCGAGACGGCTGCCGCGCAAATTCTTGAGGATATCGCCGATGGCTCAAAACCCGGCCGCGAGGCGCTGGAAGCCCATCTGGCAGAGCGTTCTGTCCGGATTGTCGGCTACAAGGACTGGCAAACAATTGACGCCGCCGAAGTCAGCAACGCCAAACCCGGCTCGCCCCGTCGCAAATTCGTGACCGTCGATGCGATGGTCGCCGCGCTTGACTGACGTGTCAAACAACCTAGCTGGAAGATACGGGTTCGAGTTTGTGCTTGAAACACGTGTGTAAGCGGATGAAGGTGTTCAACCAACGGTCGGAACTCACTGGCCATATAACAATACAAAAATTCATAGAGTTTTACGGGAAGGAAATGCCCGATGTCTGAAGTAGCGGCCATCGATCGACCGGACGAAAACCGGCAGGAAATTGAATCGGCAGTTGTCCGGTTTGCTGGCGACTCCGGTGACGGAATGCAGCTCACCGGCAGCCAATTCACCATGACGGCGGCGATCTCCGGGAACGACCTCGCGACGTTCCCCGACTTCCCGGCAGAAATTCGCGCCCCTGCGGGCACGACCTTTGGTGTGTCGGCGTTCCAGATCAATTTCGGTGCACGAAAGATCATGACATCGGGCGATCAGCTCGATGTTCTGGTAGTGATGAATCCCGCCGCGCTGATCACAAATCTGGAAGACGTCAAACCGGGCGGAATTGTTATTGCCGATAGCGGCGCGTTTACCGATCGCAATCTCGCCAAGGCGGGATACGAAGAGAACCCGCTCGACAATGACAGCCTCGAAGGATACCGGCTGGTCAAAATCGACATGTCGCGGCTCACGGTTGAAGCCGTCAAGGAATTCGGCCTCTCCAACAAGGAAGCGCTGCGATCCAAAAACATGTGGGCGCTGGGGCTGATCTACTGGATGTATGGCCGCAAGCGTGAAGCTTCGGTCGACTGGCTGAAAAGCAAATTCGCCAAAAACCCGGAAATTGCCGACGCGAACATCGCAGCCCTCAACGCTGGCCACGCCTTTGGTGAGACCGCCGAAATGCCTGCTGAGCTCGGCACCTTTGAAGTCGAAACAGCCGATATCTCGCCGGGCGTTTACCGGACGATCACTGGTGCAGAATCTGTTTCGCTTGGGCTTCTCGCAGGCTCACAGCTCGCCGGGCTCAACATTTCGTTCTGTTCCTACCCGATTACCCCGGCATCGGCCTTGCTGCACCACCTCGCACGCATGAAGGATTTTGGGGTTATCACCTTCCAGGCTGAAGACGAGATTGCAGCAGCCGCTGCCGCGCTGGGCGCTTCATATGCTGGTTCACTGGGGATCACGTCGTCATCCGGCCCGGGAATTGCGCTCAAGATGGAAGCGATCGGCCTCGCCATCGGCACCGAATTGCCCATGGTTATCGTGAACTCCCAGCGCGCGGGCCCTTCGACCGGCTTGCCGACAAAGACCGAGCAATCCGATCTTTATCAGGCTGTTTTCGGACGCAATGCTGACGCGCCGATGCCGGTCATTTCCGTATCGACCCCGTCCGACGGCTATGACGTCGCCATTGAGGCCATTCGAATCGCCACGAAGTACATGACCCCTGTCATGGTTCTGACCGACGGGTACATCACCAACGCATCCGAGCCATGGCTCATCCCGGACCCGTCGACCTATGACCGATTTGACGTCACCTTCCGCACGGATCCGGAAAATTTCCAGCCATTCATGCGCGACGACACCACGCTGGCCCGTCCCTGGGTAAAACCGGGTACGCCGGAGATGATGCACCGTATCGGCGGCATCGAACGGTCCTATGACACCGGCCATATTTCCTATGACCCGGCCAATCACCAGAAGATGACCGATGTGCGCGCGGCAAAAGTGAACGGCATTGCCAACGACATCCCCGAGCAGGAAGTCGCAGTCGGTGCTGCCGGCGGCAAGTTGGCCGTTGTGGGTTGGGGTTCGACCTACGGGCCCATCAACCGGGCTGTCGCCAATCTTCGTGACGAAGGTCTCGATGTCTCCCAGATTCATCTGCGTTACATCTGGCCACTCCCCCGAAATCTGGGAGAACTGCTGCACAGCTATGATCAGGTGCTGGTCGCCGAAATGAACACCGGGCAGCTCCGCACTCTTTTGCGGTCGGAATATCTGGTGCCCGCCGAAGGCCTCAACAAGGTCAACGGCAAGCCTTTCCTCATCGCCGAACTTGAAGACGCCATTCGCGCACGGCTGGAGAATTAAGATGAATGTCCAAAGCCCCCCCGAAAAACTGACCGCACGCGACTACGCGACCGATCAGGAAGTTCGCTGGTGCCCCGGTTGTGGCGACTATGCCATCCTGAAGGCCGTGCAAAACACGCTGGCCGAACTGCAGGCGGACCCGAAGAACACCGTTTTCGTGTCCGGTATCGGCTGCGCCGCGCGCTTCCCCTATTACATGGAAACCTATGGCTTCCACACCATCCACGGCCGCTCACCGGCGGTTGCGACAGGTGTGAAGCTCTCCAACCCGGACCTCGATGTCTGGGTTGTGGGTGGCGACGGCGACATGCTGTCCATCGGTGGCAACCACACGATGCATGCCATCCGGCGCAATGTTGATGTTCAGCTTCTGCTGTTCAACAACCAGATTTATGGACTGACCAAAGGGCAATATTCACCGACCTCAAAGATCGGCACGAAATCACCTTCGACGCCACTGGGATCCATCGACAACCCGGTATCCGCAGCACAATTTGCGCTCGGCGTTGGCGGCACCTTTATCGCCCGTTCGACCGACATCATGCAGAAACACCTTTCGGGTGTTCTCAAGCGCGCCCATGGCCACCGCGGCACGTCCTTCGTGGAAATCTTCCAGAACTGCATTGTCTACAATGACGGTGTCTTCAAGCGCTTCACCGAGAAGAGCGTGCAGGCCGAAATGCAAATCCATGTTGAGCACGGCCAACCGCTCCTGTTCGGCAAGGACAAGGACAAGGGCCTGATCCTGAACAAGGATGAGATGCGGCTCGAAGCCGTCACCCTGGGCGAGAACGGCATTACCGAAGCCGATATTGCTGTCCACGACGAGACCAATCGCTCACTGGCCACCATGCTGGCCCAGATGGACCCGCCGACCATGCCAGTGGCTCTCGGTGTGCTCTATTGCGAAGCCGCACCCACTTACGAAGCATCCGTCCACGCGCAGATTGACCACGCCCGTAAGGATGGTGAAGGTGATCTCGCCAAACTGCTCCATCGCGGCCAAACCTGGACTGTCGAGTAAGCCGACCATTCTCCGGCGAACGTGCCTGCGACCGAGTGGCGCGCCGCCTTGCGAAAATTGTCTGCGGGTTCCAGATTTCGATTGAAACTGGAACCCGCACATGACTGCCACAACGGCCAACCCACCCAATCCTGATATCCCCGCACCGCGCGCAAACCGTGCAATCGCGATCTGGCTGTTCGCCTGCGCTGCCATGGTCTTTGCCATGGTTGTAATCGGCGGCATCACCCGGCTTACAGGATCCGGGCTTTCCATGGCCGAATGGCGGCCGGTCTATGGCTTTCTCCCCCCGCTTTCTGCCGAGGCATGGCAGCGGGTCTTCGACCTGTATCGCGCAACGCCCCAATATCTGGAAATCAATGCTGGAATGACCGTTGAGGCATTTCGCGGCATCTTCTGGTGGGAGTATTTTCATCGCCTCTGGGGCCGGATCATCGGGCTGGTTTTTTTCCTGCCCTTCCTCTGGTTTCTGATCCGCGGGCGCATTCGCGGCATGTTGGCGTTGAAGCTGTTTGGTATTTTCCTGCTGGGTGGTGCCCAGGGAGCGCTGGGCTGGTACATGGTCAAAAGCGGGCTTGTTGATATTCCCGAGGTCAGCCAGTACCGCCTCGCGGCGCATTTCTTCATGGCCTTCCTGATTTACGGGCTGCTGATCTGGACCGCACTTTCACTACTCTACCCCGAGCGAAATGCGATCGGCGATGCCCGCCATCACCGGATAAGACAACTCGCCATTGCTGCGCTGGCCCTTGTGGCCATCACCGTTGTCTCGGGCGCGTTTGTCGCTGGCACGGATGCGGGTTTCATCTTCAACACCTTTCCGTTGATGGACGGCAGGATTATCCCACCCGGCTATTTCGAAGACCTCTGGGCATCCTTCGAGGACCTGGCGACAATCCAGTTCAACCATCGCGTTCTGGCGCTGGTCACATTCGCAACTGTGATTTGCGTCTGGTGGCAAAGCCGTTGGCTGGCCTTGATCCCGCGTGCACGCCGGGCCGCAAATGTGCTGTTCATTGCCGCGGTCGGGCAGGTGGCGATTGGCATCACCACGCTGCTTATGGTCGTCCCGGTCTATATGGGCGCCACCCATCAGGCCGGCGCCTTGGTCCTCTTCACGGCCACCATCTGGTTTGTCTTCGAACTCCGCCCGCCTTCACGACAAGCTCACTAACTGCTTTTGATCTCTTTGTAGGCCTCAAGTGCCCGCGTGCGGGCCACCGCATGGTCCACCAGAGGCTCGGGATAGGTCTCTCCCAAGCTGACGCCTGCAGATGCCAAAACCTCTCCAGCAGCCTCCCAGGGCCGATGAAGGAACTTGCCAGGCATCTCCGCCAGTTCGGGCACCCAGCGACGCACATACTTTCCCTCAGGATCGAATTTCTCGCCCTGCGACATCGGGTTGAATATCCGAAAGAAAGGCGAGGCATCCGCACCTGAACCCGCAACCCACTGCCAGTTGCCCGCATTGTTGGCCAGATCGGCATCCACCAGCGTGTCCCAGAACCACGACTCACCTTCGCGCCAATCGACCAGCAGGTCCTTGATAAGGAATGACCCGACGATCATCCGCACCCGATTGTGCATGAAGCCCGTGTGCCAGAGTTCCCGCATCCCGGCGTCAACAATTGGGAACCCGGTCTGTCCACGCTGCCACGCAGCAAGCCCTTCCGGGTTGTCATGCCATGGGAACCCATCGAAAACCGGTTTCCAGTTCCGGGTCGCGATCTCGGGAAAATGAAACAGCAGATGATGATTGAAGTCGCGCCACGCCAGCTCACGCAACAGACTCTCCGCACCTTTTGCACGCGCACCGCCTTCATCCAGCAGGAGCGAGGCCGCACGCCAGACCTGATCGGGGCCGATTTCGCCCCAGTGGAGATGCGGCGACAGGCAGCTGGTCCCGGCTCGATCGGGTCGATCCCGGTCTTCGGGGTAGTCGGCAACCGGGCCATCGAGAAACGCGTGGAGCCGTTCGCGCGCCGCGGTCTCTCCGACGTTCCAGGTCTCGCGCAATCCACCGGCCCAGTCCGGCGCGGTGGGGCAAAGCGTCCAATCCGCAAGGGCGTCACTGTCCAGCGCCGGACCAGGTGTGAGGCTTTCGGGAAGCTCCGCCACATCCGGCAAGTCATAAAGTTCACGCAGACGTCTCCAGAACGGCGTGAAGACCTTATAGGGTCCGCCCTGACCGGTTTCGATCTGCCAGGGCTCCATCAGCAGGGAGCCATTAAAGCTTCCCACGTCCAGACCATCGACCTTCAGGGCATCCTTGATGGCTGTGTCCCGCGCCACCGCACCCGGCTCATAACAGCGATTCCAATAGACGGCGTGCGCCCCGGATTGTGACACGACATCCGCGATCACGTGCCGCGCAGAACCTTTCCGCAGCACGAGTGTCAGACCTTTGGCCCGCAGATCAGCGCGTAAGGATTCAAGGCTCTGGTGCAGCCACCATCGCGACGCACCTCCGTGGGCACGGATATCCGGCGTCTCTTCGTCCAGGATGTAAATTGGGACAATCGGTCGGCCTGAAGCGACGGCCGCCGAAAGCGCCGGATTGTCGATTATCCGGAGATCTTGCCGAAACCAGAGAATGGCAGGTGATTTTGATGACATGATTGGCCCCGAACTCCGTAAGACGTTGCTTTTCTCTACGTCAGGCCGCGCGGTTTGGATCGGGAATCAACTGGTCTCGTCGGAACCTGAAAAGCCCCTTGCGGCCAATCATAAAGACCTGAAAATCAGACGACAGAAGATTAGCAATCGCTGGTTCGGTGGCATTCAGCCCGCCCGTGAAGGCGCCGAAAGCCGGAAGGATCATCAGTCGGCCATCCGTCGCAAAACACCGGCCGGAAATACGCCGTCCCCGCACACGCACCGCCGCCTTGGGATGATAGTGGCCGATCACCTCCCCTGCGGGGATCGCGGCATCGGGGCCATGGTCCACGTCGTGGCGCAGCAGCAGATTTCCCACCCGCAACTCCGGAGCAGCCTTGCCACCATAGCCATCCGGCGGTGCCGGGTCGTGATTTCCCGCGATCCAGACCCAATCCTGCTTGGCCACCATGCGCGCCAGACGGTTGCGATCGGTCTCTGCCATGCGGGTCTCGCCCGCGAGGTCGTGCAAGGTATCGCCCATGCACACGACGCGTTTGGGCTCGATCCGTTTGATCACATGTTCGAGCCGTCGCAGGGTCTCCGCCGTGTCATAGGGCGGCAGCATCGCGTGGCCCCGCGCGGCAAACGCCGAGCCTTTCTCGAAATGCAGATCGGCAACCAGCAGATCCTCGGTCTCGGGCAGCCAGGCCACACCGGAGTGGTCGAGGACGACGGTTTGCCCACCAACGATGATGGGTATGGTCGTCGGAGATGTGTCGCGTTCAGGCGGCATCGAAACCCAGTTCCTTTGTCCCGGTGTTATCCATGGCCTCAGAGATAAGCTCATCTGCCGATTCGCCGAGCAATTCATCGATGGCCGCGCCGTAGACACTCTCCCGACCGATCTCCAGCAGGATGGGCACGGCCAGCGGCGACACGCGGTCCAGATGCCGGTGGGTGATTTTCCCTTTCACCCGCGCCAGCATCCCGGCCAGCCGACGCACATCGGTCAGGCCCGAGGCCGCATCGGCGCGGGTGGCGCGCAGCAGCACATGGTTGGGCTCGTGGGTGCGCAGCACGTCGTAGATCAGGTCCGAGTTGAAGGTGACCTGCCTGCGGCTCTTCTCTTCGCCGGGATGGCGACGCTGGATCAGACCGGCGATCACGGCGACGTTCCGGAAGGTGCGCTTGAGCATGGAGGATTCCGCCATCCAGGCTTCCAGGTCATCGCCGAGCATATCTTCGGAAAACAGGGACTCCATATCGGCGGCTTCCACCGACCGGGTACTCCACACCCCAATCACATAATCGGTTGCAACAAATCCCAGCGGGTTCAGCCCTGCGCGTTCCATACGTTTGGTCAGCAACATGCCCAGGGTCTGATGGGCGTTCCGGCCTTCAAAGCAATAGGCCACCAGATAGTGCTTGTTGCCACGGGGAAAGCTCTCGACCAACAACCCGTCTCGCGAGGGCAACAGCGAACGCCAGCGTTGAACCTCCAGCCATTCGGCGACCTGTTCTGGCAAGCCGGACCACGTCTTCGGGTCCGACAGGATCGTGCGCACACGGTCGGCCAGATGGGTCGAAAGCGGCAAGCGTCCCCCCACATAGGCGGGCACGGCGGGCGCATCCCCCTTGCCCGGGCGCGTGATGACGCTGGTTTCGCGCAATTCCACGAATTCCAGCAGGCGGCCGGCAAAAATGAATGTGTCGCCTTCGGTCAGGTGATTAACGAAACTCTCCTCCACCTCCCCCAGAACACGCCCGCGCCCCAGCCGCACCTTGAGGGTCGGCGCCTCGACGATGGTGCCGACATTCATCCGGTAGTCGCGGATCGCGGTCTTGCTGGTAATCTCATACAACCCGTCGGATTTCCGGAAGAGCCGCTTGAAGCGGTCATAGGCGCCCAGCGCATAGCCGCCGGTCGCAACAAACCCAAAGACATCGTCATAGTCCTCACGGGTCAGTCCCGCATAGGGGCCCGCCGTTCGGACTTGCTCGAAAAGCGCGTCGCGATCCACAGGTCCGGCGCAGGCCGCACCCAAAATGTGCTGGGCAAGAACGTCGAGGCCACCGGGGCGTTCGGGCACACCATCGAGCGTATGTGCCGCGATGGCATCGAGCGCGGCGCGACATTCGAGCACTTCAAACCGGTTGGCGGGCACCAAGACAGCGCGGCTCGGATTGTCGAGTTGGTGATTGGCGCGGCCGATGCGCTGCAACAGCCGGGTTGCCCCCTTTGGGGCTCCGACCTGCACGACAAGATCAACTGCCGCCCAGTCGACGCCCAGATCAAGTGACGAGGTGGCCACCACCGCATCAAGCTCACCGCGCACCATCGCGGCCTCCACCTTGCGGCGTTGTTCAACGGCCAGACTCCCGTGATGCAGGGCGATCCGGAGGTTGTCCTCGTTCAGTCGCCAAAGTTCCTGAAATACAATTTCGGCCTGGGCGCGTGTGTTCACAAAGACAAGCGTCGTCCCGCCATCTTTGAGCAGATCATAAATTTCCGGAACCGCATGAGCCCCCATATGCCCCGACCACGGCAAGCGGGCGCCGGTCTCAAGGACAGCGACATCCGGTTCGGCGCCATCCACGCCCAGTACAAGCTCCACATCATCGGCATTGGCTGTGGTCGAGAACCAGCGCCGCAGCCGGTCCGGATCGGCCACGGTTGCGCTCAGCCCGACCCGGCGCACGTGCGGGGCCAGCGCCTGCAAACGCGACAGGCCCAGCGCCAAAAGATCGCCGCGCTTGTTGTCTTCGATGGCGTGCAGCTCATCGAGAATGACACATTGCAGAGAGGCAAAGATCTCCGGCGCATCTTCGTAGGAGAGCAGCAGGGCCAGACTTTCGGGCGTCGTCATCAGCATATGTGGCGGTTTCTTGCGCTGCCGCTGCCGCTTGGATTGTGGCGTGTCCCCGGTTCGGGTCTCGGCGCGGATCGGCAGCGCCATCTCCGCAATCGGCACTTCCAGATTGCGGTGAATATCCACCGCCAGTGCTTTCAATGGCGAAATATAAAGCGTGTGGAGACCGTCTTCGGGCGCATCGCCAGAAATCAAATCCACAAGGCTTGGCAGGAAGCCCGCAAGCGTTTTGCCGCCGCCGGTCGGGGCGATCAGCAGCGCGGATTGCCCGGCCCTTGCCGCTTCAAGCATCGCAAGCTGATGGGCGTGCGGACGCCAGCCACGCGCGGCAAACCAATCCGCCAGAATATTGGGCAGATCCGTCGTCACGTGGCCTCGAAGGCGTCCCGCAGGACGGTCAGTCGTGCGTCCAGCTCACTCGCTTCATAGGGTTTGGCCGGCACCACGCCCCAGATCGGCTGCGGCCAGGACGCATCATGGGCAAAGCGCGCGATCACATGAATATGCAGTTGCGGCACCATATTTCCCAGCGCCGCCACATTGATCTTGTCCGGTGAGAACAGCGACTTCAGAACTTTGCTGGCCCGGGTAATCTCCAGCGTCGCAAGTGCCATATCCTCCGGCGAGAGGTCATCAAAGTCGCGCAGCCCGTCCCGTGCTGGCACCAGCACCAGCCATGGGTAATTGGCGTCCTTGATCAACAAAACCTCGCAAAGCGGCCAGGTCGCAACGGTCTCCGTGTCGGCGGCGAGTTGGGGATGAAGTTCAAAACTGGTCATATTCAAATTCCGTATTTCGGCCCCAGACCTTACCCCGATCCGTCCCCCGGCTCACAGGGTGAAACGCAGTCGATTATCCGGGACGACAAACCAGCCAAATTGCGCGAACATCAAGCATCCGGAACACACGAGTGAGAGCCCTATGAAAGCCGTCTGGTATGAAGAACTCGGACCCGCCGATGATGTTCTGGTCGAGGGCGAAATGGACACGCCTGAAGCCGGTCCCGGTGAGGTTCGCGTGCAGCTCTGTGCATCCGGCATCAATCCGGCTGACGTGAAGCGTCGCGGCCTTGGCACCTATGGGCTGGAGCATCCGCGGATCATTCCCAACAGTGACGGTGCGGGAATTGTCGATCAGATCGGCGACGGCGTTGAGTCCAGCCTGCTCGGGCAACGCGTCTGGCTGTTCAACGGTCAGCGCAGCGGGCGGGCCTTCGGGACGGCAGCCGAATACATCACGCTGGATTCCTGGCTGGTGGCACCCCTTCCCGACGATCTGAGTTTTGCCGAGGGCGCGTGTCTGGGCATTCCCTGCATGACCGCCCATCGTAATGTCTTCGCGGACGGGCCCGTGACCGGCAAAACGGTTCTGATCACCGGTGGCGCCGGGGCCGTCGGCCACTACGCCGTACAGTGGGCCAGACGTGGCGGTGCAACCGTCATTGCCACGGTGAGTGGCCCCGAAAAGGCGGCCCATGCAATTGCTGGCGGTGCACATCACACGGTCAACTATCGCGATGCAGATGCCGCAGAGCAGATCATGGACCTGACCGGAGGCGCGGGTGTCGACCGGATCGTCGAAGTCGATCTGGCGGGAAATCTTGCGATGAGCCTGAAGGTACTCAAGAACACGGGCATGATCTCGGTCTATGCCTCAAACGGCGATCCGGAAAACCTGTTCATGCGTATGGCCCTGAAGAACGTGGTGGTCCGCTTCATGGTCCTCCACAGCGTGCCACGCGATGCCATCGACCATGCCCGCGCGGACATTGCAGACTGGCTGGCCGAAGGCACGGCAATGCACACCGTTGCCGCCACCTTCCCGCTGGCCGCCTGCGCCGAAGCGCACAAATTCGTGGAAAGCGGCCACAAGCTGGGTACCGTGGTGGTCGAACCAAACCAATAGAGGGCCAGCCATGAACATCAAACCCTTCGAATGGACCGTGCTCGGCGTGACCCTGGGGTACACAGCGATCTTCGGTGCGATTTTCATGACCGCAGGAAACAGCGAGTTCCTCTGGTACATCGTTACGATGCTGATCCTTGTCGGACTGGTCGCACTCGGACAACGCAAAGCTGAATTCCCCGCCTGGATTCTCTGGGCGCTGTCGCTGTGGGGCTTTGCCCACATGGCGGGCGGCGGCGTGCCGGTCGCAGGCAGCGTGCTTTATGCCCATGTTGTAGTGCCCGTTTACGCGTCGGGTGATTTTGTCTTCCTGCGCTACGACCAGTTCGTACACTTCTACGGGTTTGGCGTGACCGCAATTGTGCTCTGGTATCTGCTCCGCAGGCATTTTCCGGTCTTGATCGGAACCACGAGCATTCTGGTTTTCCCGGTTCTGGGTGCCATGGGATTGGGTGCGGTGAACGAGATTATCGAGTTTATTGCGGTGGTTGTTTTCCCCAACACCAATGTCGGTGGGTACATCAACACCGCACTCGACCTCGTGTTCAACGCATTGGGGGCGATTGTCGCCATGGTTCTTGTACGCGTGTTCGCGAGCAGGCCCGAGCATCAATCGGCGCAGGTCTAGAGCCCGACCTTACATGCCGTCGCCTTTTGGCCGACGCCGCAGGGATTTTGTGCGGCCGCGTTGCCCCTTGGATTGCAGACGCCGCTCCTTCGACCCCCGGGTCGGGCGGGTCGGCTTGCGCGTGCGCGGCGCCACTGCAGCGCGCCGAAGCAAATCCAGAAGGCGATCTTTGGCGTCTGCCCGGTTGCGCTCCTGAGTCCGGAACCGCTCGGCCCGCAACACAAGCACATCATCATTGGTCATGCGGGTGCCCGCGAGTTTGCGCAGGCGCATCTTCAGATCAGACGGCAAGCTGGGCGAAGCGCCCACATCAAAACGCAACTCCACTGCTGTCGACACCTTGTTGACGTTCTGCCCGCCGGGGCCGCTGGCTCGCACGAACCGCTCCTCAAGCTCCCGTTCGGGAACGAAAACCGTCCGGCTGACCTGAAGACCTTCGGGATCGACCATCAGGCTGGCGGGTGTGCCGCGACCCATTTTTCGGCAAAGGCCCGGTAATCATTGGGGGTACGGCCCAAAATCATGCCGAGCACCTTCCCGTTACCGCCGGGCAGACCATACTGGTCATAATGCTCACACATCTTCACGAAGCCCTCGATGGAATAGTCGTCCTGCCCGCGTTTCTTCGCGGCATCAATCCAGATTTCAATATCGCTTTTTTCGGCACGGATATCCCGTCCGGTAACATCAGCGAAAACGGCCGCCATCGCAGCGTGGCTCAACGGCGCCGGGCTGCACATTTCAAAAGCGCCTCCGGTCCAGCCGTCTTCGGTCAGCATGATGGCCGCAGCCTCACCCACATCATCCAGATCCACGACACTGAGGGGGATTTCAACGCTGTAGAACCGGCGATAAATTCCGGTCTCGAGAATGCTGGGCCATTCCACGCTGATATTCTGCATGTACATGGTTGGCGAAAGGATCGTGTAGGGGACGAGGGATTCTATCAGATATTCCTCGACCCGCAGCTTCTCCCAATGATGCAGCAACTGACTGCATTGGGGATGAACGAGTGAATGGAAGGCAAATTGCGAAACACCCTCCGCCTTTGCGGCATCAATCATGCGCACGCCGATCTCGAACTCATCGCCCTGAAACCGCGGACCGATATGATAGACCCTGTCGACTCCAACCATGGCTGTCTTGAGGTCAGTGTCCGAGCGAAAATCACCAAGAACGACCTCCGTTGCGCCAGCAGCTCTGGTCCGGTCTGCACTTTCTTCACTGCGGGTCAGAACACGGATATCAGCATTGCGTGCGGCGAGTTGGCGAAGAATGGCCAGGCCCGTCGGGCCGGCAGCTCCGGTCATTAAAATCATGCGTCAGATTCCTTTTCATACGCTCGGGACACCTGTTATCCGACCCGCCCTTCTTATCAGATACCGATCAGGCGAGCATCTCATGACATGGAACGGTTATACGTTCCAAAACCTCTAACATTTATGCCATAAATGTCTGGGGGAAGGCTTGTTGGTCTTGGGTGCGGGCGCACTCACATCCTTTGCGGAGGACATGTTTTGAGCACTGTTACATCGGGGGAGATCGACGCCATTACCGGCGACGGTCGGGAACGCAATTTTGCGATTTACGTCCTGTCATTTCTGCTTTGGCCCGTCATTCTGTCGACCTGCATCTACATGACCGCACTTGGTCTCGCGGCAGATCACGCGGCACTGTATTTCAACATCACCTATATCTGCCTGGCACTCGGTCTGTTCACGCTGGAACGCCTCCTGCCCCATGAGCGGAAATGGCTGCGGAACGATGGCCAGATGCTGGCCGATCTGGCGCATACGCTCCTCAACAAGGGCTTTGTCCAGGTTTTGGTGGTTGTCGGTCTCGCCATTGGTGTCGCCGAAGTTGCCGCATCCAAAGGTGGCGGGTTCTGGCCAGCCCACTGGCCGATTGCCTTCCAGATCATGCTTGGCCTCGTGATCGCCGAAGCAGGCCTCTACACCGCCCATCGGGTGGCGCATGAATGGTCCTTTCTCTGGCGTTTTCATGCTGTTCACCACAGCGCACCGCGCCTGTGGTTCTTCAACACCGGGCGTTTTCACGTGGTTGATACGGTGACCAGTATTCTGCTGAGCCAGCCGCTGCTGTTCCTGGCCGGTGCGCCGTCAGAAATCTTTATCTGGGTGACATCGATCACGGCTTTCATTGGCATGCTGACCCACTGCAATATCGAGATGCGGTTCGGGCCATTGAACTATGTGTTCAACACCCCTGCCGTTCACCGTTGGCACCATTCGCGCATCCCTGCCGAAGGCAACAGCAACTACGGCGAGAACCTGATGCTCTTCGACGTGCTGCTCAGGACGTTCTACTGCCCCAAACGTCGACCACCAGCCAATATCGGGATCAACGACCCAATGCCGACCAAGTTCCTTGGCCAGGTCGCACATCCATTCCGCAAGGATCAAAGCACGCTCGCGGCGTCACGAACGGCAATCGACAGCCACTAATGCGCCTATGGCGCATCGCAAGAAATCAGCTGCGTCGAGCTTCGCGCCCAAGCAGAAGCCAGACGAAGGCAATAGCCTGCAGTATCAGCGCGAGACCGAAGGCGGCCTGATACCCGGCCTTGGCGTAACCGCCATCTGCGGCGGCAGGCCAAAGGTTGATCACTTCACCCATGCCCCATTGCAGCGCAAAAGCCATGGCAAAGATCATCAGATTCTGGGCCGTATTGGCCCGCCCGGCCAATCCTGCCGAGAAGGTTTGCGCCAGCACAGAGAAAGCCAGCACACCCGTTGCCCCCATGGCGCCGATGAAGAACCACAGGAGCACCGGCATCTCGGCCCATTCCAGCAGCACCAACACCTGCAGCACCATGAAGACGCCCATCCCCGTGCCTGCAACGAAAATTGTTGGGACGCCACGGCGTGCCAAACGGTCAGCCGCCAATCCGGTGCCGATATTTCCGATTACAAAACCGGCGGCGCCCGCGAGCAGAACAAAGCTGACCGCTTGCGAGTCCAGTCCCGCGACGTCTCGCAACCAGGGGCCGGCCCAAAGCGTCTGGATGGCCAGAAAACTGCCCTGAGAGAACGCAGCCAAGGGTGCGATCCGCCAGAAAGCGCGGCTCACGAATATTCCCTTCAACCCGCCAATGCGGACAGACAAGGGCTCTGCAGATCCAGCGCGCGTGCGTTCGGGAACGACAAACCAGATCGCAACGGCAACAAGTGCCGTCGCGATGGAGAGCGCGATGAAGCCATTGCGCCAGCCGATTTCCGCAACAACCAGCTCTGTCGGGGCCGTGGCCACCATCGCGCCGAGTCCGCCAAAGGCGACAATCAGGCCATTCATCAACGGCAACCGGTCCATCGGGAACCATTCGCTCATTGCCTTAAATGAGCCCATCAGACAGGCGGCCACGCCGAGGCCAATCAACCCACGGCCCAGCACCAACCCCCACAAGCTGTCGCCGAGCGCAAACACCAACGCACCCATTGCGGCAATGACCAAAAGGATGGTTTCCACCCGGCGTGGGCCATGACTGTCGAGATAGACCCCGATGGGAATTTGGGCCGCTGCGAAAGTGATGAAATAAGCGCTGCTCAACATACCGAGCTGTGCTGCCGAAAGCCCCAGCTCAACAGCAAGATCAGGGCCGATCACCGCATTGACGGTGCGATACAGATAGGAAAAGAAATAGCCTGTCGCGAACGGCAGAAAGACCACGGCCATCAGGCGCGGAAGCGAGAGCTTTCGGTCTTCCGCCGCAGGTGCGCTTGGGCTGGTCATACCAGTGATGCCCTAGCGGCCACGAAACTTCGGCTTTTCCCGGTTTTTGAAGGCGTTGTAACCGGCCATATAGTCCTGACTGTCCGCGTAATCGAACTGGGCCTCAAGCTCGGCCCGGCTCAATGGACGCGGGTCGGCGAGCCGCGCCAGAGCGGCCCGATGATAGCGGTGTGACAGAGGCGCCCCATCAGCGATACGGCGCGCGGCCTTCATGACTTCATCTTCGAGATCAGCGTCGGGCACGACCCGTGTCAGCAGGTTTTTCGCAAGCGCCTCCTCTGCCGTAATCGCACGGCCCTCGAGCAGAATTTCAGCCGCAACGGCCCGCCCGCCAGCATCCACCAAGTACTGGACCAGATGGTAGCCGAGGAACAAACCGATATTTTTTGCCGGCACACCAAAGCGCCCGGATTCGCCCGATAGACGCAAATCCGCAGCCAGGGCCAACTCAAAACCGCCGCCGATACAAAAGCCATGGATCATCGCGATGACCGGAAGGCGCGAATCTCGAACAGCCAGAAACGCACGGTCGGTGGCCGCCTCATAAGCCTTCACCTTACGGCGGTCAGACCGCTCAGCCTCGAAATTGGTAATGTCCGCACCCGCGCAAAAGGCTTCCTCACCGGCACCACGCAATATGATGCAGCGCAGAGCATCGTCCTCGCCCAGTATCTCGATCGCATCACCCACAGCAATCCAATCTTCCTGACGCAGGGCATTACGTTTTTCGGGGCGGTGAATTGAAACGATCGCGATATCCTCGCGCCGTTCAACCTGAACGGTATCAGTCATGGCGTTCCTGTTTTTCTTGTTTTCCGGGAAATCCGATTGTTGGCAGTATCCCGCAAAACAAGCGGGCGCGCGAGCAGTTCAGACCGCGCCAATTTTCGGGGACGGGTTTACCTGCAGTCGAGAATCCGAGAACCAGCTGAGCGTGTCTTCAATGGTCTTTCGCTCCACATCGCGGGTGATGAACACAATCCGTGTACGCCGATCCTCAGAAGGCCAGGCATCCAGAACCGCAGGCGGATGAAAAACATGCTGCACACCGTGGATCACCACCGGTTTGTCCATCTCGGCCACATTCACGATACCTTTGATACGCAAAAGATCCGGTCCCTTTAGCATCATGATTGTATCGAACCACTGCTCGAGTGCATCAAGGCGCAAGGGTTCGTCATAGGTCACGCAGAAGGAGCTGATGTGATCGTCATGGCGGTTCACGTCATGTTCGTGGGTGTGTTCATGATTGTGATCATGGGCGTGGTCGGACGCCTGTTCATCGGCATAGGCTTCATCCTGCAACCAGCGCTCCACGTCCGGGCCTTTGCTGGCCGGGTTGAACAGCCCGGCATTGAACAGAACCTCGGGCTCGACCTCTCCGTTCACGACATGCTGGCGTGGGGCCGCCGGATTGATGAGCTCAAGCCGTGCTTCCAGTGAGGCCGTGACCTTGGCATCCACCATGTCTGTCTTGGTGATCAGAAGACGGTCGGCCACGGCCGCCTGCTTCACGGATTCAAACTGTCGGTTGAGCGTGTCTTCCCCGTTCACCGCATCCACCGTGGCGATCACACCATCGAGGCGAAAATAATTGGTTACCAGCTGATCCGACATCAGCGTGTGCAGGATCGGTGCCGGATCAGCCAGACCGGTGGTTTCGATCAGGATCCGCTCAAAAGACGGAACATCCTCACGCAGGCGCAGCATCATCAGATCGCGCAACGTGTTCACCAGATCTCCGCGCACGGTGCAGCACAGACAGCCGCTGTTGAGCAGCACCATGTCCTCCGCGCCGGTCACCGTTAATTCGTGATCCAGCCCAACCTCGCCGAATTCATTGACGATAACGGCGGATTTCTCCATGCCGGGATGGTGGAGAATATGATTGAGAACCGTCGTTTTGCCGCTGCCCAGAAAGCCTGTCAGCAGAGAAACCGGGATCAATTCAGTCAAACTTTCGGGTGTTTTACCGTTCATTTTCCGCACCTGTCATCACACGCCCGCTTGACATTCCGCGCGGGCAAACCGTTATAACACGCCCAGAACCGGGTGGCACAAAGTCCGCCCTGCAAGGAAAGCATCGAAGATGAGTGAAACCGGCAATTCCATGTTCGCACAACGTGTCTCCATCGAGCAGGTCGAGGAAGGTCATGAACTGGCCCCGAAGTTCGACGCAGATGGTCTGATGCCTGTGGTCACCACTGACGCGACAAGCGGCGAAGTGCTGATGCACGGCTATATGAACGCGTTGGCCCTGACCAAGACCATCGAAACCGGCGAGGCCCATTACTGGTCCCGCTCCCGCAAGGTGCTTTGGCACAAGGGTGCCACTTCGGGTCTGGTACAGAAGGTTCAGGAAATCCGGATTGACGATGATCAGGATGCGGTCTGGCTATTGGTCGATGTCCAGGGTGGTGCGAGCTGCCATGTGGGGTACCGCTCGTGCTTCTACCGTTCGGTCCCGGTCGGTGCCGACGCTGATGCGCCCGTCGCATTGAACTACGAAGAATCCGAAAAGGTCTTCGACCCTGTTGAGGTTTATGGCGACGCGCCGAACCCGACGAAGCTTTAAACGGTACGGAAATCGACCAAGCTTGGTTGTCATACGCGGACTTGAGCCGCGTATCTCGCCTCCACCCCAGCGAGATGCCAGGGTCAAGCCCGGGCATGACAATATCTCTTAGACCGTTTCCGATTCGATCAGACCCGCGACAAACCTCGCCATAACATCAAGCACCGCCTCGGGCTGATCGCGTTGCGGAGAATGACGGCAATCGGGGATGAGCAGGGTCTCGGCCCGGCCGCTCACTTGTGCGGCAATCGTATCAAGTTGCGCGCCAGAGCCATATTCATCGCCTTCGCCCTGGAGCACCAGAACCGGTGCCGTGATGCCGGACAGATATTCCTCGATGTTCCACGCACGGAAGGCGGGGTTAAGCCAGATGTCGTTCCAGCCCCAGAAGGTTGCATCGCCATCGGTGTGATGACGCCCGATACGTGCCGGCAGATCGGTGGTCTCATAAGCGCCCTTGGCGTCCTCAATCCCGGCGATGGTGATGTCTTCGACGAACACATGCGGTGCCATCACCATCAGCCCGCGCACCGGCCACTTGGCGGCACCCGCATGAATCAGTGAAATCGAGCCGCCATCGCTGTGGCCAACCAGAATTGCATCATCAAGGCCTAGCGCGTCTCGCAACGCGGGCAGAACCTCCAGGGCCTCGCGATGCATGTAGTCCACCGCACGCTTGCCTTCCAGAACGTCCGATCCGCCGTAGCCATAGCGGGACCAAACCAGCGCGGGCAGCCCTGTCCGTTCAGCCAACTGCGCCGGAAAATCACGCCACAATCTCGCTGAACCCAGCCCCTCATGAAGAAAGACCAGCACCGGCTCTCCCGCTTGCCGTGGCCGGGTCCAATAATGTTCCAGCCGGCGGCCGGTCACGGTGACATATTCGATCTTCGGGGACACACTTTCGCTCATCGCTCTTCCAGTTTCTGCTTGTCGTCAATTGGTCGGAGACAGGCTGCACAAGCTCCACAAACGGGCCTGTGTGACCTATCCTGCCAACCACACCACTGGTCTTCTACCCGGAAACAAGCGAGCATTGCGATCCCATGATCGCCTTTGACACCCATCCCGATCAATACAAGCACTGGCGTCTGTCGGTCGACGGTCGCGTCGCAACCTTGACCCTTGATGTGGACGAGGCCGGCGGTCTGGTCCCGGGCTATGAGCTGAAACTGAACTCCTACGATCTCGGCGTCGATATCGAGCTCTATGACGCGGTCCAGCGGCTGCGCTTCGAACACCCCAACGTCGCCGCTGTGGTCGTGACCTCGGCGATGGAGCGCGTGTTCTGCGCCGGGGCAAACATCCCGATGCTCAAATCTTCCAGCCATGGTCACAAGGTGAACTTCTGCAAATTCACCAACGAGACCCGCAATGCCATTGAGGATGCCAGCGCCAACTCCGGGCAGGCCTATATCTGCATGGTGAACGGCACGGCAGCGGGCGGCGGCTATGAGCTGGCGCTGGCCTGTGATGAAATCCTGCTGGTCGATGACGGATCAAGCGCGGTGTCCCTGCCCGAGGTGCCCTTGCTCGCCGTCCTGCCGGGCACCGGCGGCCTGACCCGTGTGGTCGACAAGCGTCATGTGCGGCGCGACCTCGCGGATTTCTTTTGCACCACCGGCGAAGGCGTGCGTGGAAAACGGGCGCTGCAATGGAAGCTGGTCGATGCGTTGGTCCCCCGCTCCAAACTGGACGACACCGTTGCCCAACATGCGGCAGATCGCGTCGCGGATTCCGACCGGCCCGCCACCGCAAAGGGCATCGAACTGCAGCCCGTCAGACGCACCATCGGCACCGACGATATTGCCTATCCAAATCTCTCCATCACAATCGACCGCGACCTTCGCACCGCGACCTTCACAGTGAACGCACCCACGGAGACACCCCCGGCAGACCTGGCCGCCATTCATGCGGCTGGCGTTGACTACTGGCCCTTGGCGATCGCCCGCGAACTGGATGACGCGATCCTGCATCTGCGCTTCAATGAAGAGGAAATCGGCACCTGGGTCTTTCGGACAGAAGGCGATCCGGAATTGGTTGCTGCGGCGGACGAAGCCCTGCTCGCCCATTCCGATGACTGGCTCATCCGCGAGATCACGCTGTATCTGCGACGCACGCTCAAGCGCATCGACGTGTCATCGCGCTCACTGATCACTCTGATCGAGCCCGGATCGTGTTTTGTCGGCACCCTTTTCGAGTTGGCGCTCGCAGCCGACCGGTCCTACATGCTCGATGGCGGTTTTGAAGGCAGCAACACGCCGCCAGCGACCATCCGGCTGACCGGTATGAACACCGGGCCACTGACCATGTGCAACGGTCTGACACGCCTGCAAACGCGCTTTTACGGCGATGAACCCGCGCTCGCAGCCGCACTGGCCGAAACCGGTAACGACCTTGAGGGGTTAGACGCCGCGGAAATCGGACTTGTCACCTTTGCTCCTGATGACATCGACTGGGAGGATGAGGTCCGCCTCGCCATCGAGGAACGCGCCGCCTTCTCCCCCGATGCGCTAACCGGCATGGAAGCAAGCCTGCGCTTCCCCGGCCCAGAAACGATTGAAAGCAAGATTTTTGCCCGCCTGAGCGCATGGCAGAACTGGATTTTCCAGCGCCCAAATGCTGTGGGCGATGACGGAGCACTTGAATTGTTTGGCACTGGCAAGCAACCTGAATTTGATCGGAAACGGGTCTAACGCCATGAATATCGACTACAATGAAACCATCCCCAACAATGTGGACCTCGGTGATGACCGCCGCCTGCTCCGCGCGCTTGAGCGCTGGCAGCCCGCCTATATTGAATGGTGGAAGGAGATGGGTCCGGTCCAGTCGGACATGCACAAAATCTATCTGCGTACCGCGGTCAGCGTCGACACCGATGGCTGGGCCCATTTCGATTATGTCCACATGCCCGAATATCGATGGGGCATCTTTCTCAACCAGCCCGAAAAAGATCGCAAGATCGGCTTCGGTGCGCACAAGGGAGAGGATGTCTGGACAGATATTCCCGGCGAGTACCGCAGTGAACTCCGTCGCCTGATCGTCACACAGGGCGACACCGAACCCGCCTCGGTCGAACAGCAGCGTCAGCTCGGCCGGACAGCGCCCTCGCTTTATGACCTGCGCAATCTCTATCAGGTGAATGTTGAAGAAGGCCGCCACCTCTGGGCCATGGTCTACCTGCTGCACGCCTATTTCGGACGTGACGGCCGCGAAGAGGCCGACGAGATGCTCGAACGCCATGCGGGAGACCCGGACCGCCCTCGTATCCTGAAAGCTTTCAACGAGGAAACCGCGGACTGGCTGTCCTTCTTCATGTTTACCTATTTCCAGGACCGGGACGGCAAGTTCCAGCTCGCCGCGCTGGCCGAAAGCGGTTTTGACCCGCTCGCGCGCACCTGCCGCTTCATGCTGACCGAAGAAGCTCACCACATGTTCGTGGGCGAAACCGGTATCATGCGCGTCCTGCAGCGCACCTGCGAGTTGATGAACCAACACAACACGGATGATGTCCGCCCCTATGGCGGGATCAATATCAACACGATCCAGAAATGGATCAATTTCCACTATTCGATCTGCCTCGATCTCTTCGGCTCGGAGCGTTCGACCAATGCGGCGAACTACTTCTCCATGGGCCTGAAGGGACGCTATCGAGAGAGCAAGCTCGACGACGACCACAAGCTCGACGGGGAACAAGTTGAAATTCCGAGAGTGACCGAGAACGGGATCGGCTCTGAAACCATCGCAGCCCTGACGACCATGAACCTGAAGCTGCGACAGGATTACACCAAGGACAGCCAACGCGGTTTGAACCGATTCAACAAGATGATCGATGCCCATGACATAGACGCGACACTGAGCCTGCCCGCCGACACCTTCAACCGCTCCATCGGCATCTATGCCGGGATCAACGCCACGCCCGAGGGCAAACTGATCTCCGGCGAAGAGTGGGCCGCCTCAAAACACGCCTGGCTGCCGACCGACGACGATCACAAATATGTTCGCTCGATCATGATACCCGTCACCGCGCCCGGTAAAATGGCAAGCTGGATCGCACCGCCCAAACGTGGCATCCATGGCCAGCCCATCGATTACGAGTATGTTCTTTTCCATTAGGAAACGGAACTCGCCGCCGTATGCGCGGAGGATTAAGAAACATGAACCCCAACACCGTCGCAGTCGATAGCACTGTCAGCCCGGCCAAACTGACCTTCGCCAACAGCTTCAACGTCGCCGTTCCCTTTATTGACCGCCATGTCACTGAAGGACGTGGCGATAAAGTTGCGATCCGCACAACTGATGGTGACACCACCTATGCCGAACTGCTGGAAGGCGTAAACCGGGCTGGCAACGTGTTGATCAGCCTGGGGTTGAAACCCGGCGACCGGGTTCTCATGGTGGTGAAAGATTCACCCACATTCCCGTTCCTGTTCTGGGGCGCCATCAAGGCAGGCTTCGTGCCGGTCCCGGTCAACACATTGCTCCACGCCAAGGACTATCAGTACATGGCGATCGATTCCGACGCGGCCTGCGTTGTCTGGTCGCCGGAGTTTGAGTCCTGTATTCGGGCGGCACTTGACCGGATGGCGATACAGCCGCTTCACCAGTTCCCCACCGAGGGAGACGGCAAAACCTTTGCATCCCTTCTCGCCAACGCCTCGACAGACCTGAACCCGTTTCCCGCGTCTGCAGATGCAGACTGTTTCTGGCTGTACACTTCGGGCTCGACCGGCGACCCGAAGGGCGCGGTACACGCGCATAAGGACATGGTCGTCACCAGCCAGTATTACGGTGTTGAAACCCTCAGCATCACCGAAAAGGACATCTGCCTGTCTGCGGCAAAGCTGTTTTTTGCCTATGGACTGGGCAATGCCATGACCTTCCCATTCTGGGTCGGCGGGCAGGCCGTGCTGTGGGGTGGCCGCACAACGCCCGATAGTATGTTCGAGCATATCGAGCGATTTAGACCGACTCTCTATTTTGGTGTCCCAACACTGTTTGCCACTCAGCTTCAAACCCTGTCACATACCTCTCCGGATCTCTCGAGCCTGCGCGTGTGCGTGTCCGCCGGAGAGCCGCTCCCCGCCAATATTTTCAAGCGCTGGGAAGCACGTACAAATCTCAAGATCCTCGACGGCATCGGAACGACAGAAAACCTCCACATCTTCATCAGCAACCGGCCCGATGACGTTCGCACCGGCGTCAGCGGACGCCCTGTCCCCGGATATCAAATCAAAATCGTGAATGACAAAGGCGGCCCCGTGAAACAGGGCGAGATTGGCCATTTGATGGTGCGCGGCCAATCCGCCACATCACGTTACTGGAAACTGCCCGAACGCACGGAAGCAACTCTGGTCGATGGCTGGCTGCGCACCGGAGATTCCTACTATCAGGACGAAGACGGTTATTACATCTGCTGCGGACGCAGCGATGACATGCTCAAGGTTGGCGGTATCTGGGTGTCTCCTGTGGAGATCGAATCGCGCCTGATGGACCACGAGGCCGTCCTCGAAGCTGCCGTGGTGGGCCGCACCGACGATGATCAACTGGTCAAGGCCGAAGCCTTCATCATCCTTGATGAAGGCCACACGGCCTCCGATTCACTTGCAGAGGCATTGCAGGCCTTCTGCAAGGCTGGTCTCGCACGCTACAAATACCCACGTTGGGTGCATTTTGTGGATGAGTTGCCCAAGACCGCGACGGGGAAAATTCAAAGATTCATCCTGCGGGCCTGACCCGGATCACGCCGCAAACACGCGCCCCCTTTTCAAAGGAAGAGCAGGCCATGGAACTTCACCCGCAAATCCGCAAAGCCGTCGGCATGATGGCCGGCGTGAGCTTTCCCGACCTGAGCCCGGGCGAAGCACGCGCCGTGCTGCGTGAACGGGTCGCCATCCTCAACCAACCACCTGTGCCGCTCCGCCGGGTGATGGACCTCTACCCGTCAGGACCGGGCGGGCCGGTACCCCTGCGCGTTTATGTTCCGGTGACCGCACCGACCGACGAAGCCCTGCCGGTCGTCGTGTATTTCCACGGCGGCGGCTGGACCATCGGCTGTCACGACACCGTAGAGCCGCAATGCCGCTACATGGCCAATGCAGCACGCGCCATCTTCGTGTCGGTCGAATACCGGCTGGCGCCCGAGCACAAATTTCCCGCTGCCTTCGATGATTGCCAATGGGCCGTGCGCTGGGTGCACGAACATGCCGCCGAACTCGGTGCCGATCCCACCCGCATTGCCGTCGCGGGCGATAGCGCCGGCGGCAATCTGACCGCCGTGACCGCCCAGCAATTGCGCGAATCCGGCCCAAAACTGGCTGCGCAGGTGCTGATCTGTCCGATCACCAATCTGATCTTCGACACCCCTTCCTACATCGAAAACGCGGAGGGGCCCGTCCTCACGCGGCGCATGCAGGACCGCTGGGTAGAGAACTATCTCGATGACGAAGCGCTACGACACGACCCGCGTGTCTCGCCATTGCTGGCCAATGACTTTGCGGGGCTTCCCCCAGCCACGGTGATCACGGCGAGCCATGACCCTCTGCGGGATGAAGGCATCGCATATACCGAACGCCTCGTTGCGGCGGGCGTGCCGGTGCGCCAGCGCAACTGGGAAGGCTACACCCACCTGTTTCCAAGCATGGGCGGCTATGTGGATGCCGCCTTCGAGGCGCTGGACTTTGCTGCCGGGGGATTGCGGGAGGCGTTTGAAGACGCCGGCACCAACAAGTCGTAACCCGGACCGCTCAGACCGACAGGATTCTGCCGTCATCGCGAGCCCCGAAGGGGCGCGGCGATCCACTGTCAGACTGGATTGCTTCGTTGCTGCGCGCCTCGCAATGACAGAAAGGCCACGCTCTATTTCTCGTGGATGACGTTCTGCGAACCATCCGCACCCATGAACACCACCAGAATTCGCACAGGCACATCGCCATCATTGATGCCGTTATGGGTCACAGTTTCGGCTTCCATGAAGGCTTCGCCCTTACGATAGGTGCGCTTGCCATGGGTGCCGTAGTCCACGGTCACCTGACCCTCAAGAATATAGCCGTATGTCGGGACACCATGACGGTGCGGACCGGTTTCCTCGCCGGGTTTCATGGTCACGGTCAGGCTGGTGACCTTTGCCGGACCCGATTCGGGATAGACCAACGTCTCGCCAACGATGTTCTTCGAGCCGTCGAACAACGGCACAACCCGGGCGTAGTCATCGGCAGCCAGGAGCGGCGTGGTCGCAAGGCAGAACAGCAATGCGAGAGGGAAAGAGCGTTTCAAGCGCATGAGTTGGATACCTTCGATTGAATTATGACAGGGGCCCTAAACCCCCAGATACCGCTCCTGCAGCGCCTTGTCGGCACGGAGTTCATCTGACGTGCCGTTCCAAACAACACGGCCCTTTTCCACGATGTGGTGGCGGTCGGCGATCCGGGTGAGTGCGGCGACGTTCTTGTCGATGACCAGAATCGACTGCTTCGCAGTCTTGAGGTCGGACAGGCAGGACCAGATTTCCTGACGGACCAGAGGTGCCAGACCTTCGGTGGCTTCATCCAGGACCAGAAGTTTGGGGTTGGTCATCAGGGCGCGACCGACCGCGAGCATCTGCTGCTCGCCACCGGAAAGCTGATTGCCGGCGCTTTCCAGACGCGGCGTGAGCCCGGGGAACAGGTCGATCACCTTGTCGAAGGTCCAGCTTTCGCCTTCGCCCTCGCGCGGACGTGCCGTCGCGACCAAGTTTTCACGGACGGACAGGTTCGGAAAAATCTGCCGGCCCTCGGGCACAAGACCGATCCCGGCCTGTGCCACCTTGTGAGACGGCAAACCGTGGATCCCCAGACCATCAAACATGATCCGCCCGGCATCCGGGCGCAGGATGCCCATAAGTGCGCGGATGGTCGTCGTCTTGCCCATGCCGTTGCGGCCGAGCAGGGTGGCGACCTCTCCGGCACCGATGGCAAAATCCATCCCGAACAGCACTTGGCTGTCGCCATAGGAGGCATTCAGGCCACGCACCTCAAGCATCAGACGATCTCCTCTTCGCCCAGATAGGCTTCGCGGACCGCAGGATCGTTGCGGATGTCATCCCGTGCGCCCGTGGCGATGACCTTGCCGTAGACGAGCACCGTGATCCGGTCGGCCAGCGCGAAGACGGCATCCATGTCGTGTTCAACCAGCAGCATGGTGTAGTCACCCTTGAGCGCCCGCAGGAAGGTGATCATGCCCTGACTTTCCTCCGGGCCCATGCCGGCCATCGGCTCGTCGAGAAGCAGGAATGTCGGTTCGGTTGCCAGCGAGATCGCGATCTCCAACTGGCGTTGTTCGCCATAGGCGAGATCACCGGCACGGACCTCCATCCGGTCGCCAAGCCCGACCCGCTCGAGCAAGGCACGCGCGGGATCGATCAGACTGGTATCACGTGATACCGGCTTCCAGAACCGGAAGCTGTGACCCTGGGTCGCCTGTACCGAGAGCATGACGTTCTCGAGGGTTGTGAAATCCCGGAAGATACTGGTGATCTGGTAGGATCGTGCCAGGCCCGCGCGCACCCGCGCCGGACCGGCCATGCGCGTGATATCCCGCCCGTTGAACAGGATATTGCCCGCATCCGGACGCATCTCACCCGAGAGCATATTCACCAGCGTCGTCTTGCCCGCGCCATTGGGACCAATGACGGCGTGAATCTCGCCGGTTTCCACCGACAGGGATAGATTGTCCGTCGCGGTCAGGCCGCCGAAGGTCTTGATCAGGCTGTTCGCACTCAGTGCGACGGGTTTGGTCATGGCATCACTCACGGCGTGACTTCGGCGCCAGAAGCCCGGCAATACCGCCGCGCGCAAACAGTACAACCAGAACCAGAAACGGCCCGAAGATGATGTGCCAGTGATGGGTCCAGCCCGCGAGAATTTCCGACAACATGAGGAAGACAAACGCACCCGTGACCGGCCCGAACAGCGTCGACATACCGCCGAGCACAACCATGAAGATCAGCTCACCCGAGCGGGGCCAGTTCATCATGTCCGGTGAGACAAAACGCTCAAAATTTGCCTGCAACAGTCCCGCGATACCGCACATGATTCCGGCGATGACAAAGGCGGTCAGGCGATACCGGTAGGTCGCAACGCCAATGGACTGAACCCGTGCATCGTTGGATTTGGCCGCGCGCATGATATTGCCAAAGCGGGAGTTCACAAGACGCCAGCTGACCAGCACGCTCGCCACTAGGAAGGCGAAGATCGTGTAATACATGGTCATTTTGTCTTCGAGGGAGAAGAACGAGACCCCGAAATCGCTGCGCGCAAGGATGTTCAGGCCGTCATCGCTGCCATAGCGCTCCGCGCTGACCGACAGGAAAAAGATCATCTGCGCCAGCGCCAGGGTGATCATGATAAAATAGACACCCTTGGTCCGCAGGCTGATCGCCCCGAAGATCAACGCGATCAGGCCGCTCAGGCCGATGGCGAGCGGCCACTGGATCCAGGCATTGGTCACCCCGTGAAAGGCCAGTATGCCCACTGTATAGCCGCCGATCCCGAGATAGACCGCGTGGCCGAAGCTGATCAGCCCGCCATAGCCCATGATCAGGTTGAGACTGACCGCCGCAATTCCCCAGATCATGATCCGGGCAAACACAGTCACATAGAAGGTTTCACCGATGGCGGGCGCCACAAAGGGCGTCAACGCGAAGATCACCATCACGACGGCGGTGAACATGTTTGCCGGATTCTTCAGTGCATTCATTGTGCACCTTTTGGCGGGAACAGCCCTTGTGGCCGGAAGAACAGGATCGCGGCCATCAGGATATAAATCAGCATCGAGGAGACAGCCGGACCCGCGGACTCCGCCGCGTTGGCGGGCAGGAACAGCAGCAGCAGGACGTCCAGAAACGAACGGCCCAAAGTATCAATAAGACCGGTGACGATGGATGCGATGAACGCGCCGCGTATCGAACCGATCCCCCCGATCACGATCACCACAAAGGCGAGGATCAGAACATCCTCCCCCATGCCAATGGCCGCCTGGGTGATCGGCGTGATGATCAGCCCGGCCAGCCCGGCAAGCACTGCCCCGATCCCGAAGACGATAGAGAAAAGCTTGGGAATATTCACACCGAGCGCCCCAGCCATGGTGCGGTTCGACGCCCCGGCCCGGATCAGCATGCCGATCCGGGTCTTGCCGACCAGCAGATACAGGCCAAAGGCGACCAGCAGGCCGATCACGATGATCACGATCCGGTAGACCGGATAGGTGATGCCAAAGCCCAGCGAGACAATTCCGTCCAGATAATCAGGCAGCGGCACCACAAGACCTTCGGGGCCCCAGATCAGGCGGACGGCCTCGTTGAAAAACAGAATCAGCCCGAAGGTCGCAAGCACCTGATCGAGGTGATCGCGCGGATAGAGCGTGCGCAGGGTCGTCATTTCGACGACGACTCCGATCACCAGCATCGCCGGCACCATCAGGATCACACCGAGCACAAACGACCCGGTCAGCAGCGCAAAGGTGCCACCGACAAAGGCCCCGATCATGAACATTGAGCCATGGGCCAGATTTACCAAATCCATGATGCCGAAGACGAGCGTCAGCCCGGCGGCCATCAGGAACAGGATAATCCCGAGCTGAAACCCGTTTAGAACCTGTTCGGTGAGAAGGACGTAATCCATAGCAACTGGGTAATCAGGCCGGAGCAGACATGCAAGCGGGGATACCGAAGTATCCCCGCGGGCACATTAGCTTTCCGAAACCCAATCAGGGCATCTTGCACTGGCTGGCATAAGGATCCTGATGGTCCTTGAGAACCACGCGACCCCCAGCCGTGGTCCAGTTGCCGTCGGCATCCTTGACCACCGTGCGTTCATAGAAGTTCTGGATGGGGAAATGATTGTTGCCCATCGTGAACTTGCCACGCACAGACGGGAAATCCGCTTTCTTGAGCGCGGCGCGCATGCCAGCTGTGTTGAGCACGTCACCATTCACCGCCTCGATGGCCGACTTGATGTACATGATCGAGTCATAGCTTTGCGCGGCATAGAAGGACGGATAGCGACCATATTTGGCCCGGAAATCCGCCACAAACTTCTTGTTGGCGGGGTTGTCCAGATCCGGCGCCCAGAACTGGGTCATCTTGGTGCCCAGCACGGTTTCCATATTGGCCTTCTGGAAAAGGGGCAGACTGATCGAATCCAGTGTGTAGACCGAGTAAAGCGGCACAGTACCGGCAAGACCCGCCTGCTGGTACTGCTTGATGAAGGCCGGTCCGGCCGGCCCCGGGTAGAAGGTGAAGACACCTTCAGGCTTGGCGGCCTTGACCTTGGAGAGTTCTGCAGACCAGTCACGCTGGGACGGCCAGACGGTCATGTCCTTGCCGACAATCTTGCCCTTGAAGGTGCGTTCCACGCCAGCAACCATATTCTGGCCCGCCGCATAGTTCGGTGCCACCAGATAAAGCGATTCAACGCCCTCCTGATTCAGCAACTCACCGAGCGCCATCGGCGTCTGGTCATTCTGCCAGGCGATATTGAAGAAGTTCTGATTGCATTGGGCACCTGCGAGCGGCGACGGGCCGGCATTGGCGCTGATCAGGATCTTGCCTTCATTGAGAACCACAGGCGCAGAGGCCAGCAGGACGTTGGACCAGATGTAACCGGCCACGATGTCGACATTGTCGCTGAGCACCAGACGTTCGGTCGCCTGCTTGCCCTTCTGTGAATTGAATTCATCATCAGCGTAGATAATCTCGACATCGAGATTGGCCATCTTGCCACCAATATGCTCAACCGCCAGATCAACAGCATCGCGCATATCCTTGCCGATCACCGCCACCGGCGTGGTCAAGGTGGTGACAAAGCCGATCTTGACCTTGTCGGCAGCCGCAGGGCTTGCCAGGAGAGTCAGCAGTGCTGCTGATCCCACGATTTTTTTCAACATTTTCAGTCTCCTCCCTAAAAGATTGGCGCTATCGGAACACAACACTCCCCATAAGAAAAGCGCCCGCCGGGTAAGCCTTTGGATTGATGTCCTAGCGGGTAAAAGCTCCACCCTCTTTTGCCAGCCTTGTAAGCAACGGCGAAGGCTCCCAGAGCTTGCCGTGTTCGGCGTGAAATTCCCTCACCCGTTGGTCGATTTCCGGCAGGCCGATTTCGTCGGCCGTAAACATGATCCCACCGCGCCAGCGCGGATAAGCAAAGCCGTAGAGCCACATGATATCGATATCCGAAGCCCGTGCCGCGATGCCTTCATCGAGGATTTTCGCGCCTTCATTGATCGCGGCGTAAAGACACCGTTCGCGGATTTCATCATCGGATATGTCGCGACGCGGGGTCCCCTGCTCTTTGGCAACTTCGATGGCAATGGCCTCGGTTTCAGGATCGGGCACCGGGCGGCGACCGCCGTCCTCATAGCTGTACCAGCCCTTGCCGGCCTTGATTCCAAAGCGACCCAGCTCACACATCCGGTCGGCCAGATGCATGTAGCGATGCGCGGGGTCATGCTGATCGGCCAGCGATTGTCGCATCCGCCAGCTCACATCCAGCCCGGAAAGATCGCTCACGGCCAGCGGCCCCATGGGCATACCAAGTCCGGTCAACACGGCGTCCACTTGGGCTGGCGACGCGCCCTCCTCAACCAGAAATGTTGCCTCCCGGACCATCGGCAAACGCGAACGATTGGCGATAAAACCATGGCAAACCCGGGCCAGCACGCCGATCTTTCCGGTTTTCTTGGCCAGTGCCATGCCTGTCGCGATGGCATCCGGCGCGGCCTTGGCCGGACGCACAACTTCGAGCAGCCGCATGGCGTTGGCGGGTACGAAGTAATGCAGACCAATCACATCTTCCGGACGGGACGTCGCGGCGGCGATTGCATCGATATCCATATAGGACGTGTTCGTCGCAAGGATCGCGCCCGGTTTGGCGACCTTGTCCAGATCGCCGAAGATCTGCTTCTTCACATCAAGGTCTTCAAACGCGGCCTCGATCACCAGATCGGTGTTCGACAGCGCCTCAAACCCAACGGCACCGGTAATCCGCGCGAGGCGTTCGTCTTTCTCCGCCGCATCAATGCGTCCGCGCTGGACCATCCCGTCATACAGCTTGACGATCTCCGTCATGCCGTTGTCGAGTGCCTCCTGGGATGTCTCGACGACTGTCACCGGCAGCCCGGAATCGGCCAGGCTGGCCACGATTCCCCGCCCCATGGTGCCTGCCCCAATCACACCCGTGCTGGCGATCTCACGTGGTGCGATCTCCTTGCCAATATCGGGAATTTTCGAAGCTTCACGTTCGGCAAAGAACGCGTAACGCAGTGCCTGGGACTGATCGCTGTTCTTGCAGAGCTCAAACCGTTTGCGATCAGCCTGCACCGCGTCCGGATAGGACATCGTCATGCCATCGACAACGCTGTCGATCGCCTGATGGGGAGAATCCTGACCTCGCATCCGGCGGTTTGCGAGCTCGCGATATTTCTCGATGGTCTCGGCGTGGTCTTCGGGAGACCCGATGCCCGTACGCGGTTCGCTGGAAATACGCCGCGGTGTGCCATCGGCGATGATCTTCTCTGCAAAGGCGACCGCGCCCGCGCGCAGATCACCCTCGATGAGGTCATCAACGATCCCGTATTCCAGAGCTGTGGCCGCACCCACCGGTTTGCCAAGGACAATCAGCTCCAACGCATGATCCAGCCCGGCCACCCGGGGCAGCCGCTGGGTGCCCGCCGCACCCGGGAATATGCCGAGATTCACTTCCGGCGTGCCCATACGGGCGCTGGGAACGGCAACGCGGAAATGGCAGCCCAGTGCCAGCTCCAACCCGCCGCCCAGGGCAGTGCCGTGAATCGCGGCCACGATGGGTTTCTCAATCGTATCGAGATGATCAACAATCGCGATCAGATGCGGCTCAAGGGTCGGCTGGTCAAACTCCCGGATATCCGCACCTGCCGGGAATGTTCGCCCCAAACCGATCAGCACAATGGCTTCCACACTGTCATCGGCTGCCGCGCGATCCACCTGCGCCATAATGCCTTCGCGCACCCCGATTCCCAGCGCGTTGACCGGTGGGTTATCGATGGGCAGAATTGCAACGCGGCCTTCGGTTTCATAACCGACGAGATCACTCATTTTCATCCCCTTATCAGGGCGCCGGTTCGTTGAATTTTACCGCCAGCGCGTCTGTGGTGGCCATGATGCGGAACCGCGTGCGTGCGGTCAATTGGAGTAGAAACGTGGCAAAATATTCCCATCCCGATGCCTTTCTGGACCTCGTCGGTCAGGAGATTGTGGTCAGTGACTGGCACACGATCACACAGGACCAGATCGACCAGTTCGCCGCCGCCACGGGAGACCATCAGTGGCTGCATGTGGACACCGACCGGGCCGCCAAGGAAATGCCCGATGGCAAAACCATTGCCCACGGCTTTCTGGTCCTCTCGCTGATCCCCGGCATGGCCGCTGACCTCGGTGATGTCGACAACCTCAACAACACGATCAACTATGGCCTAAACAAGGTTCGCTTCACGGCCATGGTGCAGGTGAACTCCCGCGTTCGCTTGCGGCAAACCCTCAAATCCGCAGAGAAACGCGCCGATGGCAGCGTCCATCTGGTTTTTGAGGGCACCATGGATATGGAAGGCAGCGAACGCCCGGCCATGGTCGCCGAAACCATCCGGCGGCTTTACCCGACGCCGGGCATGACCGCATGAGCCCCGCCGACCGCACATTCTCGCGCACCGATCAGGTGGTGCCGGTTCTCGAACAGCACCGGTTCGACACCGCGCCGCTGGTCGCCTGGATGGAGACCAACATCGAAGGCTTTGCCGGCCCCATCGAGATCGCGCAGTTTCAGGGCGGGATGTCGAACCCGACCTTTTTGCTGACAGACGCCAATCAGTGCCGCTACGTCCTGCGCAAAAAACCGCCGGGGGAATTGCTGCCATCCGCCCATGCCGTCGACCGGGAACACCGGATCACCAGCGCATTGGGACCAACGCCTGTCCCCGTCGTGCGGACATTGGCGCTGTGTGAAGACACGTCCATTGTCGGCACCGAGTTTTTCCTGATGGATCACGCCAATGGCCGGGTGTTCCATGATCCCTCGCTGCCAGACTCCACACCTCAAGAACGCAGCGCAGTTTACGCCTCAATGATCGAGACCCTGGCCGCCTTGCATCAGGTGGATTTCGAAAAAGTCGGACTGAGCGACTACGGACGGGTTGGCGGCTATATGGGCCGTCAGGTTGCCCGCTGGTCGAAGCAGTACGAAGCCAGCAAGACAGATGAGCTTCCAGAAATGGACAAGCTCATGGTCTGGCTGCCCGAGAACATGCCCGACGACAGCGAGACCACCATCGTCCACGGGGATTTCCGGTTGGAGAACCTCGTCGTGGCGCACAATTCAGCCGATGTGATCGCCGTGCTCGATTGGGAACTCTCCACACTCGGGCATCCGCTCTCCGACCTTGCCTATAACTGCCTGCCCTATCACTGGCCGGAGGAATCCTTCGGGGATATGCGTGGGCTTGACCCGAGCACGCCGGGCATACCCTCCGAAGAAGATTATGTCGCCGCCTACTGCCGCCATGCCGGACGGGGCGAGATCGAGAATTGGACCTTCTATCTCGTGCTCTCGCTGTTCCGCCTCGCCGCAATCATTCAGGGGGTCTACTACCGGGGCCTTCAGGGCAACGCGTCCTCTCCTGAAGCGCTGTTGCGCCGGGACCTGACACGACAGCTGTCTATCCGCGCATGGCATCTCGTCCAACAAGGGTAAGCTGAGCACCATGACCGACGAATTCGACTACATCATTATCGGGGCCGGCTCAGCGGGTTGTGTACTCGCAAACCGTCTTTCGGCGGGCGATGCCACGGTTTGCCTACTCGAAGCTGGCGGGCGCGATATCAACCCGATGATTCACATCCCGGCCGGGTTCATGAAAACCCTGACCGACAAACGGGTGAACTGGCTGTTCCAAAGCGAACCCGGCGAAGGCACCGCCGGCCGCCGCATTCCCGCGCCGCGCGGGAAAGTCCTTGGCGGATCCAGCTCCATCAACGGGCATGTCTACAACCGCGGCCCCCACAACGACTTCAACACCTGGTCGCAATTGGGAAATCGTGGCTGGAGTTACGCTGACGTCCTCCCCTACTTCAAACGCAGCGAAAACCGGATCGGAGATGGTGACGACGGCTACCATGGCCATGACGGTGAGCTCGCGGTCACCGATATCGACGATCATGATCCGGTCTGCGATGCCTTCATCGATGGTGTCGAGAATATGGGCATCCCTCGCAACCCGGATTACAACGGCGCCAATCAGGCTGGTGTCGGTTACTTCCAGCGCACAATCAAGAACGGGCGGCGCATGAGCGCCGCGGTGTCCTTCCTCAATCCGGTGCGACACCGAAAGAATCTCGATATCCGCACGAATACCCATGTCGAACGCATCTTGTTCAAAGGCCGTCGTGCCGTCGCCGTGCGCTACAAACGTGGAGGCAACACGGTTGAAGTCAAAGCCCGCCGGGAGATCATCCTGTCCGGTGGCTCCGTCGCCTCGCCGCAAATGCTTCAGGTGTCCGGTGTTGGTCCGGCAAGTCTGCTCAAAGACATCGGTGTGCCGGTGACCCACAACCTGCCGGCTGTGGGTGAAAACCTAAGTGACCACTACGCGGTACGCATCGCCAACCGCGTCGCCGGGCAATCGACCATCAACGAACGTTCACGCGGGCTGGCACTGGGTCGCGAGATCGGGAAATGGCTCCTCACCCGCAAGGGAATTTTGTCCCTTTCACCCTCGCTGGCCTATGTCTTCTGGAAATCCCACGAAAGTCTGGAAGACCCCGACCTGCAGTTCATCTTCACCCCGGCCAGCTACATGCAGGGTGTACCGTCCCAGCTCGAGACCTATCCGGGCATGACCATTGCCTGCTGGACCATGCGCCCCCAAAGCCGTGGCTATATCCGCGCCCAATCAGCCCACACCCGGGACGCCCCCGCGATCCAGCCAAACTATCTTTCCCACGAATATGATCAGCAGGTGCTGCTCGCCGGTCTGCGTCTGGGCCGGGATATGATGCAAACACCCGAGATGGCCGCGGTGTTCGATCACGAGACCACCCCCGGCAAAGACGTACAGAGCGATGACGAAATTCTCGACTACGCGCGGGCCATGGGCACGACGGTGTTTCACCTGATGGGGTCCTGTCGCATGGGCCCGGCATCCGACAACAACAGCGTGGTCGATGATGAACTTCGGGTGCACGGTATCGAAGGATTGCGTGTCGTGGATGCCTCGGTGATGCCGACGGCGCATTCAACCAACACCAATGCCGCAACGATCATGATCGCCGAAAAGGCCTCCGACATGATCCTTGGGAAAACGCCACCGCCTGCAGCGGAACTGTAATTTTCTAATTCGTTGCCAGTTCCAGCAGCGCACCCAGCAGGACCTGCCCACCCGCGGTTGACCACTCGGTCGAGATGTCTTCGGCTTCGTTGTGGCTGATGCCGTCAACGCAGGGAATGAAGATCATCGAGGTGGGTGCAACGGCAGCGATGTAGCAGGCATCATGGCCCGCTCCCGACGTCATCTCGCGCGCGGCAAAGTCACGTGCCCGGGCGGCATTTCGCACGGCAGACACGCAGCGTTCATCAAACACGATCGGTGCGATATAAAAAATCTGCTCGAATTCGGACTCCAAGCCAATATTATCGGCGATCTTCGTCAGACCATCACGCAACTTTGCATCCATTTCGGCCAGAACATCATCATCCGGGTGCCGGAACTCCGAGGTCAGAAAGACTTGTCCCGGGATCACGTTGCGTGAATTCGGGTAGGATTCGATCATCCCCACGGTCGAACGCGCATCGGGGGCATATTCCATCCCGATCGCATTGACCAACTCGATAACCCGGGCCGCGCCCAGCAGCGCATCCCTGCGACGGTCCATGGGAGTGCTTCCCGCATGGGATTCCTGGCCCGTGAGCGTATATTCATACCAGCGCTGTCCTTGTGCCTTGGTCACAATGCCAATAAGCGCATCCTCTTCTTCAAGGATCGGACCCTGCTCGATATGGGCTTCCACATAAGCGTGGAATTCTCGTCCGCCGACGGGCATGTCCCCCGCATAACCGATACGCTTCAACTCGGCACCGAGTGTCACGCCATCCACATCTTCCTTGGCATGTGCCTCTTCCAGTGTGAAAGCGCCGGCAAAAACACCCGACGAAATCATAGCCGGGGCAAACCGGCTGCCCTCCTCATTCGTCCAGCAGACCACCTCGATGGGATGATCGGTCTCATACGCCATGTCGTTGAGACTGCGGATGACCTCCAGCCCGGCGAGAACGCCATAAACGCCATCGAACTTGCCCCCGGTTGGCTGGGTATCGAGATGGCTGCCCGTCACCACCGGCGGGAGGTTGTCGTCCCGGCCCGCACGCCGCGCGAAGATGTTGCCCATCGCATCAACGCGCACCGTGCATCCTGCGGCTTCACACCACGACACAAACAGATCGCGTCCCTCACGGTCCTCATCGGTCAGCGCAAGGCGGCGATTGCCCCCCGCCACACCGGGGCCGATCTTCGCCATTTCCATCAGGCTGTCCCAAAGCCGATCCCCGTCGATCGAGAGGTTGCGCGGTTCGTTCATGATTTCATCTCCATCCCGCACCGCCACCAGTGGCAAGCCTGCGGGCAAGTCGATACCATAATGATCCCCGCCACGAATTCCAGACACCCAGATGCTCGAACAGACCGGACGCCCCGTCACCATGGCCCCAAATGCCATGGTCACCTCCCCACATTCACTGGCCTCTGCTTCGGGCGTGGATGTCCTGCGGGCCGGCGGGTCCGCTGTTGACGCGGCCATGGCAACAAGTGCCGCTCTGGCCGTGCTGTACCCGCATATGACGACAATCGGCGGAGACGCATTCTGGCTGATCCATGACGCCAAATCCGGCGACATCAAATATCTGAATGGTGGCGGCCGGGCGGTGAAGGCAGCGACCCGAGACAACATGAAAGACCGCGGCCTCGACGAAATTCCGTTCCGTGGCATTGTGCCGGCCACGATCACGGTACCGGGCGCTCTGGCGAGCTGGGTCGAGGCGCACGCCGCCTATGGCAAACTGCCAATGACCCGCATTGTCGAAAGTGCGGTCGGCTATGCCCGGGACGGGTTCCCGGCCACTAAACGTGTCTCGGACATGATCGCCCAGAACAAGGACCTCGTGAGCCAGGTCGCCGAGACAGCCGAAATTCTGCTGCCCGGCGGCGACGTCCCCAGGCCCGGCGACAAGATCGTCAACCCGAACCTCGCCCGCACCCTCGAGATTTTTGCAGAACAGGGCCGGGATGGCTTCTACGCCGGTGAGGTCGCGCAGGAAATCGTCCGCGCCACACAAGCACTCGGCGGGCTTGTCACGATGGAAGATTTCGCCGGACAGCACGCCCAGTGGAGTGATCCGATCTCCACAGACTATCGGGGCGTCACCGTCTTCAACACACCGCCGCCCACACAAGGCATCACCGTGTTGCAGATGCTCAACCTGCTGGAGCGCTACGACCTCTCCAGCATGCCGTTTCTGGGACCCGATCATGTACATCTGATGGTCGAAGCCAAGCAGCTGGCCTTCCATGACCGCGACCTGCTGATTGCCGATCCTGATTTTGCCGATATTCCCGTCGCGCGGCTTCTGTCCAAATCATATGCCGAGGAACGCAGCGCGCTGATCGACATGACATCGGCCATACCGTGGGATCAGGTCCCCTCCTATGGCAGCCTCGATGGCGATACGGTCTTCATGGCTGTGGTTGATGCCGAAGGGAATGCCGTGTCCCTGATCCAGAGCCTCTATTCCGCCTTTGGCTCCGGCGTGGTGGCCGGGAACACCGGAGTGATGCTGCAGAATCGCGGCTCCTATTTCTCTCTCGACCCCGATCATCCCAACACGCTGGAACCGGGCAAAATCCCGCTGCACACGCTCATCGCATCGATGACGAAACGCGACGGGAAACTCTGGTCCTTACTGGGTTGTCAGGGCGCGGACGGTCAGCCGCAGGTCCAGCTTCAGCTGCATGTCGACATGATCGATTTCGGGCTGGATATCCAGCAGGCCCTCGAACAGCCCCGATTCCTGTCGGGCCGAATCGGCCTGACCGAGCCGCGCGATCCGTTGCACGTCGAAGGACGGATATCTGAAGAAACGATTTCCGAGCTGGCCGCCCGCGGCCACAAGATGAACATCTGGCCAGCCTGGCAGAACCGCGCCGGCCAGGCCCATGGCATCGTCATTGATCCGGAAACCGGAACGCTATCCGGCGGCTCCGACCCGCGCAGCGACGGCGCTGCAATCGGGTACTAGGCACAGAAAGCCTCATGCTGAGCTTGTCGAAGTATGGGGTGCGCCCTCCCCCTTCGTCAGGCTCAGGGTGAGGGCTTTGAAGAACAGGCGCAGACTTAAGCTAGGGTCGGTTCAGTTCGGGACGGTCCCAACGGAAGGTGCGACGCCCGGCCTTGAAGCCATGCAGCGGCTGCGCGTTGATCGCGACGGCTTCATCAGGTGATGAAGCGCCCCAGATCACGAGGTCCGCGGAGCTTCCGACAGACAAGCCATTGTCCTCACGCCCAATCAGACGCCCGGGCATGGTTGTGACCATTGCGAAGGTCTCCAATAATTCTTCCGTCGTCCCGCGCTGCAAAACATTGGCGTACATATTGGCAATCCGCATCAGCGACCCATCGCCGAACGGCGTGAACGGGTTGAGGATATTGTTGGTCGAGAGGCAGCAATTCACACCGTGCGAGACCAGCGCATTGGCATCCGCAACACCGCGCATCACCGAATGATCCTGATGACGGCCGACCGTAAACAAATCGGTCGCTGGCAGGACGGTCACCGTCACACCACTATCGGCCAGCAGCTTGCCGAGGTCTTTCAGCTTGGCCGGCGGCATGCTCGCATATTTGGAGCCATGACCCACGGCCACGCGTCCACCCCAACCGTATTTATCGGCGAGTTCGCAGACCTGATAAATGTCGAGATGATCGTGGTTGGGTCCCACATCGAGATGGATATCGACATCGACGTCATATTCGTTGGCAAGTTCAAAAATGCGCGCGATCTGACCTGGACCATTCTCGTCGTAGCTCGGTGCGCCACCGATGGCTTTCGCGCCGCGCTCCAGACCTTCAACGAGATTGGCATCTCCCTCGGGAACACCCGTCCAGCCTTCCTGAAGGAAGACACAAAGATCGAGATCAATGCCCCAGGCATAATCCTTGGCGAGTTGCTCGAGTGCATCGAAACTCTTCATACCCACATTGGGATCAAGCTCCACATGGGTGCGCATATGGGTTACGCCTGCCACAAGCGAGGTTTCCAGAGACGCCTGCGCGCGCTGGTAGACATCCTCAACCGTAAAGCTGGGCTTTACAGCCGCGACGCGCTTCATATGGTCGGTGCCACGATCAGGTGACGGCTCGGAACGGTCGAGAATGCGTGACTTGTCGAGATGGATATGGGTTTCGATCAGTCCGGCGGAGACAAGACAGCCGCCCGCGTCAACGCTTTCACCTTCATCAGCGAGCCCGGTGCCAATGGCCGCGATCTTGCCATCCGAAACACCAATATCCTGAAGCGGCGCGCCCTTGGGAACGCTCGCGAGCTGTGCGTTTCGCACGATCAGATCAAAACTCATGTCTTACTCCCCTCAAAACCTGAAATTACTTTGCCTGAGACGAGGGTCCCAAAGGCATGACGATATAGCTTAGCTCTTATTCGGTGCCTGGTCCCGGTCCTCAGGCCCATAATCACGCTGCACTTCAGCAACTCGCAGACGATAATTCGCAAAAATTCCGCCACGGCCCTTCGCCTGCGCAATCCGATGTTCCGCGTGCTCACGCCACGCTTTCACCGCAGCTTCATCCCGGAAGAACGACAGCGCCAGATACTTGCCCGGCTCGTAGATGCTCTCAAAACGTTCGACAGAGATGAACCCTTCGATCTCATCGAGCTCTGCGCGCAACTCATGCGCAATATCGAGATAGTCGTCTTTCCGGTCTTCGGCGGGCCAGACTTCGAAGATCACCGCGATCATGGCGCTAGGCCGTTCCGCGATTGCGCGGCCAGCCATCGACCTGGCGGCGCAGTTCAAGCCGTGCAATCTGGCGTCGATGCACTTCGTCGGGGCCATCAAACAGACGCATGGCACGGGTCCGGGCATACATCGCAGCAAGCGGGAAATCATCTGACATCCCGCCGCCACCATGAAGCTGTATCGCGCGATCAATCACACCGAGCGCCATATTGGGCGCGGCCACCTTGATCATGGCGATTTCCTGCCGGGCTTCTTTTGTGCCGACCTGATCAATCATCCAGGCCGCTTTCATCACCAGCAGGCGACACATCTCGATCTCGATGCGCGACTGCGCAATGCGCTCCTCGGTGATGCCCCGCTCGGCAAGCAACTTGCCCCAGGTTTCCCGCTCGGTGGCCCGCTTGCACATCGCTTCCAGCGCACGCTCGGCAACACCGATCACACGCATGCAATGATGGATGCGCCCCGGCCCCAGACGACCCTGTGCAATCTCAAAACCGCGCCCTTCGCCCAGCAGCAGGTTTTCAGCAGGCACGCGTACATTGTCGAAGATCACCTCGGCATGGCCATGCGGTGCATCGTCATAGCCCATGACATTCAGCGTTCGTTTGACCGTCAGGCCGGGCGTGTCCCGCGGCACCAGTATCTGAGACTGTTGCTGATGCCGGTCCGCCGTGGGGTCGGTCTTCCCCATCACGATCATGATCTGGCAGCGCGGATTTCCCGCGTTGGAAATCCACCATTTGCGGCCGTTGATGACGTATTCATCGCCATCCCGGGTGATCGCACATTCGACATTGGTGGCGTCCGACGACGCCACATCGGGCTCAGTCATGGCGAAGGCCGAACGGATATCACCATTCAGCAAAGGCGTCAGCCACGCCTCCTGCTGGGCGGGCGTGCCGTACATGTGCAGAACTTCCATGTTCCCGGTATCGGGCGCATTGCAGTTGAAGACCTCGGGTGCCCAGTCGACCCGGCCCATAATCTCGCAAAGCGGAGCATATTCCGCATTGGCCAGACCCGCGCCGTGGTGGGCATCCGGCAGGAACAGGTTCCAGAGACCACGCTCGCGCGCCTTAACCTTCAGGTCTTCCATGATCTGCGGCGTTTGCCAGCGCGTTCCCTGCGTTTCGAGTTGTTCTTCGAATGTGTGCTCGTTCGGGTACACAAACTCGTCCATGAACGAAATCAGTTCCTCCCGCATCTCTTTGCAGCGTGCGGTCAATTCGAAATCCATTATTCTTCCCCGATCCTCGATTGTCGCGACAGGTGTCCCACCGCAAGTCTTGCCCTAGAATAGCGCCTTCCGGTCCGCAGGGGGAGCTTCCAAGACCATGTCCACCAAATCACCATTCGATATCACCGGCAAGACGGCCATCGTGACGGGCTCTACCAAGGGTATCGGACGGGCCATCGCCGTGGCGCTGGCAGAAGCGGGCGCCAAGGTCGCCGTCTCAAGCCGTGATGCGGGACGGGTCGCCGAAACCGCGCAATCGCTCACGGAGTCCGGCCACAAAGTGATCGGCATTCCCTGCAATGTCGGACGCAAGCAGGAACTCCAAAATCTGGTCGATCAGACCAAAGCCCAGCTCGGTCCAATCGACATCCTGATCTGCAACGCCGCCATCAATCCCTATTACGGCCCGGCAATGGAAATTCCTGATGATGTGTTCGCCAAGGTTATGCACACCAATATTCAGGCCCAGCTCTGGCTGACCCAGATGGTGGTGCCGGACATGAAGGCGCAAAAAGATGGCGCGATTATTCTGATTTCATCGATCGGGGGATTGCGCGGCAGCGACGTGATCGGTGCCTATAACATCTCCAAGGCAGCAGATATCCAGCTCGCCAAGAACCTGGCTGTCGAGCTCGGTCCCGACAATATACGCGTCAACGCGATCGCACCGGGTCTGGTCAAAACAGATTTCGCACGCGCGCTCTGGGAAAACCCGGAATTTGCCGAGCCCCGCATCGCGGCAACGCCCCTGCGTCGACTGGGAGAACCAGAAGACATTGCCGGAGCCGCCGTGTTTCTGGCGTCAAACGCCGGGCGCTGGACAACCGGGCAGACAATCGTGATCGATGGTGGGGCGACCGTGCCTGTCTAGCCGGTCCGGCCCTTATCCCATTCTTTGAACGAAGATCCAGAATCAGCGAGTTCACGAAGCAACGCCGTGGGTTCCCACTTGTCGCCCCATTCGGCATGGAAGTGATCGAGGGTTTTCACCACCTCCGCCAAACCGACCGTGTCGGCATAGAACATCGGACCACCACGCCAGCGCGGGAACCCGTAACCGTGTTGCCAGATCACATCGATATCGGATGCTCGAATCGCCAGATGCTCTTCGAGAATTTTCGCGCCCTCATTGATCAGCGAATAGATGCAGCGCTGGAGAATTTCTTCATCGGAAATATCCCGGCGGTTGATCCCCATCTCGGCCGATCGTTCGGTCAGCATGGTTTCGATCAACGGATCGGGAACGGCCGTGCGCCCGTCTTCGTATTTGTACCAGCCCGCGCCGGTTTTCTGGCCGTAGCGACCCAGATCACAAATCCGCCCCAGAAGCGGTGAGAAACGTTCCTCCGCTGGACGTGTCTCGGCGCGACGTTTTTCGATGGCCCAGCTGATATCGAGTCCGGCCAGGTCGTAGACCCGGAATGGTCCCATGCGAAAACCGAAGGTCTCGATCACCCGGTCCACATCCTGCGGCAGCGCGCCTTCCTCAACAAGGAAATCACACTGGCGGAAATACGGTGCCAGCATGCGGTTGCCGACAAACCCGTCACAAACCCCAACCACCACGCCCGTTTTGCCAAGTTTTTTCGAAAGATCGAGAACCGTCGCAATGATGTCCTTCGATGTCTTTTCGGCCCGCACAACCTCCAGCAGGGTCATCACATTGGCCGGGCTGAAGAAATGCAGCCCCAGCACGTCTTCAGGGCGTTTCGTGATCGCCGCAATGGCATCGACATCCAGCGTCGACGTGTTTGTCGCGAGGATTGCACCGTCCTTGGCAAGTCGGTCGAGCTCGGTGAAAACCGATTTTTTGACCTCCATCTCCTCGAACACAGCTTCGATCACGAGATCGGCTTCAGACACCGCCGCCATATCAACCGACCCGGAGATACAAGCCATGCGGGCCGCCATCTCTTCGTCCGTCAGGCGACCACGTTTGCGGGTCACGTCATAATTGCCCTCAATCCGGGCGAGGCCCTTATCGAGGTTTTCCTGGGACGCTTCGATGACCGTCACGTCCATGCCGGCATTCGCAAACGACATGGCGATCCCACCACCCATGGTTCCCGCTCCCAGAATCGCAACTTTCTCGATTTTTCGCCGTGGGATATCTGCCGGAATATCGGGAATTTTTGACGTCTGGCGCTCAGCAAAAAACGAATGAACCAGCGAGCGGGATTCATCAGATGCAACGGCCTCTTCACTGATCTCAGCTTCGCGTGCCCAACCGTCCCGAAAGGACATGGTCAAAGTGTTCGCCACACTTTCAAGACAACGGAAGGGAGCCTCCATACCGCGCGCCGATTTTTCCAGTCGCGCGCGAACTTCGGCAACAACCGCTTCGCCTTCTTTCAGGTTCAGATCGATTTCAATTTCGCTGGTCCGGCGCGGCACCACATTCTGCTCAACAAGCTTGGATGCGTAGGCAATCGCACGCGCAACAAGGTCCGCATCTGTGACAATACGATCCACAAGTCCGATCTCAAGAGCCGTTGCTGCATCCACCGGCGTTCCGCTGGTGATCATCTCAAGCCCCTTTTGGAACCCGACAAGTCGCGGCAGGCGTTGTGTGCCGCCCGCACCTGGCACGACACCCCGATGAACTTCGGGCAATCCCAATTTGGCCTCGGAATCGACAATCCGATAGTGACAACCCATCGCAAGTTCCAGTCCCCCGCCAAGAGTAGGACCATGAATGGCCGCCACCACAGGTTTATCGCTTTCTTCAACAAGGTTCATAAGGTGCCGCGTCATCGGACGCACAGCCCGGTTGGGCGTGTTGAATTCACGGATATCTGCGCCGCCGCAGAAATTGCGGCCAGCACCACAGATGACAATCGCCTTGATGAGCTTGTCCGTCTGCGCGAGGTCAATCAGCTCAGCGATCGATATCCGAACATCCTTCGCCAGCGCATTGACTGGCGGATTGTTAATCGTGATGACGCCCACAGCGCCGCTTTGGCGATACAAGACATGCGCGCTTCCATTGGTTACAGCCATCGCTCCCCCCGAAGCACATGCTTATTGGCAACACTCAAACCGAGTATACCACGCACACCATCAGGATAACATTCGGACCTTCAGGTCACGAATAGCTGCCGCGCATTTGAGTAATGGTCCGTGGCTCGCACAGGTGCCGCGCGCCTGCTAAAACAGGGGTCGGGTCAATCTGGCCCGTCGGGCCGCAAACTGCGCCCGGGAAATCATGTATCGAACGGAACCCATTGATGGCCGGTGACAGCGCAATTCGTCCAAACGTGACGCAACTTTCGGCACTGTTGGCTTCAATTATTGCAGCCGTTCTGCTGGCCGCGCCCCTTTGGAGTGACGCCCCCGGGGTTATGCCCGCCGCTGGCGTCATCCTGTTTGCGATTGTGAACTGGGCGACAGGTGCCCTGCCCCAGCACATCACAGCATTGCTGCTTTTTCTGATTACTGTCGTCCTCAAGATCGCGCCTGCAGACGTCGTCTTCTCAGGGTTTCACGCCAGCGCAACATGGCTGGTCTTCGGCGGATTCATTATCTCGATCGCAGCCCAGCAATCCGGACTGGCCGCGCGAATTGTTCGCGTGCTTCTGACCCATCTTCCCGCACGCTATCTCGCCATGGCCGCAGGTCTCGCAGGCGCGGGTGTGTTGCTCAGCTTTATTATGCCATCTGCATCGGGACGCGTGGTTCTGATGGTGCCGCTTGCTGTTGCTCTGGCCGGGCGGCTCGGATTTGCCGAACGTACACGCGCGCGCCACGGTCTGGTGATCGCCGCAGGCTGGGGCACAACCATTCCTGCTTTTGGCATTTTGCCATCCAATGTTGTGAATATGGCCTTCGTGGGCGCCTCCGAAAGCATCTTCGGGATCGGGTTTACCTATTTCGGCTACACTGTTTTGAATTTCCCTATCCTGGGCGTATTGGCCACGATGATCTCGGTCATCCTGATCACGCTCCTGTTCGGCGCCAAGCCGAACCCGCAGGGCGACGCCGAAATGGGGACGCGAACCAGCCCGGCAGAGCAGCGATTGATGGCGATCATGCTGATTGCACTCGCATTCTGGATGACGGATTCGCTGCATGGCATATCACCAGCCTGGGTGGCCATGGCAGCAGCTCTCCTGTGCACGACCCCGGGGATAGGTGTGGTGTCCTCCTCTGTGATGATCAAAGACGTCAATTACGGCGCCTGGATGTTCGTCGCGGGCGTCATCGGAGTGGGTGCAATCGCCAACCACACAGGACTTGGTGCCGCCATGGGAGAGTGGCTGCTCGCCACCGTGCCGCTCAGCAAGGATGGGGGCATTGTCACCTTCTACGAGATTTTCGCGGTGAGCGCGGCTGTCGGGCTGGTCACAACCTTCCCCGCAGCACCGCCGATCGTCACGTCTTTCTCGGATGCCATCGCACAGGCGACTGGATGGCCACTGAAGTCCGTCCTTCTGGCACAGGTTCCCAGCTGGATGATCTACGCCTTCCCGCATCAGGCACCGCCAGTGGCCATCGCCATGGCACTGGGTGGCGTACCGATGCGCGAAGGACTGCGATTCCTCGCGGTCTATTTCATCATCGGAATCCTGATCGTGTTGCCGCTGCAATATTACTGGGGGCACATGCTCGGCATGTATCCCTGATCCGAGTATCCAGTCTACAGACCCAGACCAAGGAGAACGCGAAATGCTGTTCATGGTACGCATCAAGGTCGAACTGCCCGGCGATATGGACCCGGCCAGAGTTCAGGAGCTTGGCGAAGCCGAGGCCGACCGCGCAATCGAAGCCATCAATGCCGGCCAGATGCGCAAGATCTGGCGGATCGTGGGCGAGCGCTCAAACTTCTCGATCTGGGAAACCGATACGCTCGAAGAGTTTCACGAACTTATTTCATCCTTCCCGCTTCATCCGTGGATGAGCGTGGATGTCACGCCAATGATCGAGCACCCCGCGACGAAGGCCTATGAAGAACGTGTGGGGCCGTTTCCCACGTTTTGACGGGATACACGGGGCCTAATAGCCCCGTTCGGCTTTCAGCTCCGACGCTGTCCGATAGACCTCTGGGTAACGCTCTGAAATACGCGCACCAGGATAGAACGCTGCCGCGTAAGACGGGCGCTCCTGAATGCGTTTGAACCAGGCCGTCATCTCGGGCAGGTCGTTTTCCCAGAGGAAGGCATATCCAAGGTCGTCCATACGATCGATCAGCGGCGTCACCTGTGCATCCACCATTGTGTACTGGTCGCCCATGATCCAGGGCCCACCCAGCTCGACGATGGCGGCATCAATCCGTTCGCAGGTCTGACGAATCTGGAACTCGGCATATTCAAGCTCATCCTTGCCAAACCCCTTCTGGGACATGCGCTGATAGAACTGTTTGCGCAGGGGCAACCGATCGGCGTGGGCGGCGAAATCGTCATTGCTCGCTTTGGCGAACCGCATTGGCGCCAGCATATTTGCAAAAGTTGGCACCCGCACCGCGACCGTGGGCACCTCATCGATATAGCGCATCCATGCGCGCATCTTTGCGCGGCCCACAGCTGTGTCCGGCATCAGCGGCGGATTGGGAATGATTTCTTCGAGATACTCCAGAATGGCCGAAGATTCGACGAGGATCGTGCCGTCATGCACGAAGGTCGGCACCACGCCATTGGGATTGATCTTCAGATAATCCGGCTCGAGCTGCTCGAACTTCCCCAGATCGACATCGTGTTCGACCCAGTCCTTGTTCATCTCGGGCAGGCCTTTCTCGGCCAAGGTGACGCGCACCTTCTGACTGCAGGTCGACTGCGGCGCCTGATACATCTCGATCTTCATTCTGCGTCTCCGTCCTTAAAAAACTGTGGGTACTTCTCGCTCACATTGGTGCCGGGATAGAACGCGATATCAAACGAAGGGCGCATTTGTATCCGGCCGAACCACGCGGTCATTTCGGGAAGATCATCCTCCCAGAGTTTCGCATATCCCAAATCCGCCATACGCTGGATCAGCGGCGTGAGCGTGACATCAATGAGCGTGTAGTCCGAGCCGAGAATCCAAGGGCCGCCGGACTGAATGACTGCGGCATTGACCCGTTCAGCCGTCTGCCGAATCTGGCCCAGTGCGTTGTCCACTTCACTTTCCGCGAAACCATCGATCCGGCCCATCCGGCGATAAAACGCCTTGCGCAAAGGAAGTTTCTCGACCCGCTCCTGAAACTCTTCCTCAGGCATGTTTTCATAGCGCAATGGCCGGAACACCTGATTGAAGGACGGCACCCGGACAGCCGGTGTCGGGACTTCTTCCATGTAACGCATCCAAACGCGCAGACGGGCCCGCGGGAGCGGTGCACGGGGCACAAGGGAGGGCTCGGGGAAAATTTCATCCAGATATTCAACGATGACCGAAGACTCAATAATCGGCTCGCCATCATGCACGAGGGTGGGAACTACGCCGTTCGGATTAAGCTTCAGATACTCCGGTGTGAGGTGGTCTCCGGTCGCGAAATGCAGTTCATGGCTGGTCCATTCGATACCCTTTTCAGCCAGACAAATCCGAACCTTCTGGCTGCACGTAGAGTGACCTGAGTGATAAAGCTCTAACGCCATTGACTGATCCTCCCAACAAATTGAAGCGCGCGATCTCGAAGTCGCGCTTAGGCTGTTTATACCAATCTCTGTTCACGAAGTCCCTCAACCGAATTTGCGTGGCTGATATGATTCGATTTCTTTTGGCTTTTACCGTGGTACTGACATTTCCGTTTGGTGCGAGTGCCATCGATCTAACCAACTGGCCCGACCACACGACCATGAATGGCGCGCGCGGGACACCAATCATCTACCCCAGCCATAGTCCCTTCACCCTGTGGGAGGTTGGCAAAAGCGAACAACTTGATCCACCCACAGATGCCCAGGCGGTTCTGTTTATGCCCACAGATGCGAGCGCAACTGCCCCTGTGCCCGCGGTTATTCTGTTACACGGCGCTGCAGGTGTTCTCGGTGCGCGCGAGCTGACCTATGGCGCGCAATTTGCCGAGATGGGAGTGGCAGCTCTTGTGGTCGACGCTTTCGGAGCCCGACGGGACCGGGCAACAGGTTTCATTGACCGGCTGTTGCAGGTCACCGAGACCATGCTCGTCGCAGATGCGTATTCCGGACTGCGGCATCTCAATTCTCTGCCCAAGATCGATGGAGACCGGGTCGCGTTGATGGGGTTCTCCTATGGCGGCTTGTCGACAATGCTCGCCGCCTTCGAACAAACAGCAAAAACACTCAGTCCCGACGGACTCCGGTTCGCGGCTCATGTGTCCTTCTACGGCCCCTGCCTGGCCCGGTTCGACAACACCCAGGCAACCGGTGCACCAGTACTCCTGTTGGCCGGGTCCGAAGACGAAATCATAGATCGGGAGCGATGCAATGAGGTCGTCGAAGATTTGCGTGAGGGTGGCGCTCAGGCGGAGTTCGTCATGTATGACGGTGCCTATCATCAATGGGACGGTCGATTTGCTGGTCCACGCACCATCGGCCGCAATCTCGCGCCATGTGAGCTCAATGTGAATGAACGCGGTGTTGTGCGGGACACGTTTACGCTTCTTCCCATGTCGGGACCGTTTCTGCGCAAGGTCATTCTGGGGCTTTGCGTCGGTAGCGAAGGTTACCTAATCGGGCGTGATGACGAAGTGCGCGCAAAATCAAATCAGAAGGTTGGTGTATTCCTGATGAACGCGTTCAAGCGCCGTAACTAAAGCGCCTTTGCCCAAACAACGAAGATGGGATCACTGCGCTCACCGGGAGACAAGTCTTCATAGAAGGGCTCATCGAACCCGTTGGTTTGCCGGAAATACGTCGCGACAAGCCCGATATGCCCCGGATCATCAAGCGCGCGCCACACCGCCACCGCCTTCGTCGGAAAACACCGATTGGAAAAGCTGACGATACAGACACCCTCGGGCCGCAAGACACGGGAAATATCTCCAAACACATCCAGCGGCCGCGTCAGATATTGCACCGAAAGTGCAATTAGGCAGGCATCAAAAGACTGATCGTCAAACGGCAACACCGGTTTGGCATTCAGGTCATGAACAACATGAGCTGTCAGCTGTGAATTGGCGGACAGTTCGGCGGCATTCATGCCCAGCCCCGTAACATCCTGGCAGCCGTGGTCCTCGGGCAGATGAGACACCCAGCTCGACATCAAATCGAGGACGCGCGCATCTTCAGGCACCGTGCGCCGATAAAACGCCGTCAGCGCAGATCGGGCCGGTTCATCCAGATGATGAACCATCCGTTCAGAAGCATAAAACTCTGTATCTGCTGCCCCATCGGAACGCGCAAAGTGTTCGGGCAGAAACTTGGGAGCACCTTCCGCCATATCAGAAACCTCGTGCGGCTCCATCGCTGCGGGGATCAAAGCCGGCTTCGATCATACCGTCCGGGCGGCGAACCAGGGCGCCCGCATGGCCCATCAGGTCGCTGAAAGCTTCCACCACTTCGACATCCTGCCCAGCTGTTCGCAGCGCTTCGATCACAGAATCCGGGAAACGCGATTCGATTTTCAGGTTGGTACTGTCGCTTCCCCAGGTCCGGCCGAGCAGCCAGCGTGGCGCGGTGAGCGCGGCCTGAACCGACTGGCCATACCGCACGATGCGGTTGAACACAGCCGCTTGTGTTTGCGGCTGTCCTTCGCCACCCATGGTGCCGTAGGACATGACGCGTCCATCATCGAGACGTGCCATCGCCGGGTTCAGGGTGTGAAACGGTTTGCGGCCCGGCTGCAGCGGGTTCAGGGCCGCCGGGTCAAGCGCGAAGCTTGCGCCCCGGTTCTGCCAGGTAATGCCTGTATCGGGTAAAACCACGCCCGATCCGAACTCCCAGTAGACGCTCTGGATAAAGCTGACCGCGTTGCCATCACCATCAATGACACCAAGCCAGACCGTATCGCTGTCCGTACCGCCGCGCTTCCAGTCCGATGCTTTTTGCGGATCGATACCTGCGGCCAGCTGAGCCACAATATCCTCGGTCAGAAAAGATTCCGGGGTTTCACCCATGAATGATTCATCCGTGACGTACTGATCACGAATAGCAAATGCCTGCTTGCTGGCTTCAACGAGCCGATGCACAAAATCAAAACCATCGGCTTCGGCACTCGCCACTTTCTCGTAAGCACCGAGAATCAAAAGCGATGCCAAGCCCTGAGTTGGCGGACGCATGTTGTAAACGGTTGCATCCCCAACCCGCAGCGAAAGCGGGGCCACAGCTCTGGCAACATGAGCGGCCAAATCCACGTCGTGAACGGGACTTCCGACCGCCGCGAGGTCTGCGGCAATCGCCTTGCCGAGGTCACCACGATAAAAATCATCCGTGCCCGCGCGGCCAATCTGTTCCAGCGTTGCCGCAAGGCGTGGCTGACGGAATACATCTCCGACCTGCGGCACTTCGCCGTCGGGCGTATAAACTTCGGCGAAACCGGTCGCCGGGCCCATCTCCGGCAGTTTTGCAACTGTGTTGCTGACCTGGCCTTCGGTGACCCCCACGCCATCACGGGCATAGCCGACGGCATCTGCGACCAGCCGGGAGAGCGGCAGGCGACCGCCCCAACTTTCAGAAATTTCCTTGGCCAGCCCCCAGCCCGATACGGTTCCAGCCACCGTCAGCGCAGCCATTGGCCCGCGTGAAGGCACTGCGTCAAGGCCATCCCCGCGATAACGGTCGATCGTCGCGCCGGTTCCGGCCGCCCCGCAGGCATCAATCGCAATGGGGTCGCCATTGGCTGGGGAAATCACCCAGAATCCATCACCACCGATGGAGTTCATATGCGGGTAGACCACCGCGATCGACGCCGCCGCCGCGATCATCGCTTCGAGCGCATTGCCCCCTTCGCGCAGGACAGCAAGACCCGATTCTGCCGCCAGATGATGCGGCGCAACGACCATGCCGTTACTTGCAAAGGTGGATTTCAACATCGCAGGACCTCAAAAAATAGTTCGGGCGGCGCAGATACTGCACCGCCCGTATTTCATACAACAAACATCGAGACGACGTATCTCAGATATTAAACGGGGGATAATCGAGTGATGGTTCCGGCGTAATTTTAACCGTGTTGATAAAGCGCGCCAGCATGCCGTAGTAACCGATCATCACAGTCAAATCGACGAAACCTTCGGTCCCGAAGGTCTCCTTCAATTCCGCAAACATGTCGTCGGAAACATCTTCGGCCCGGGTCAGGATCCGCGCATAATGGGTCGCCAATCCAACTTCCCCCGGCACGGCCTCGATCTCGGGCGTGCCGATCTTGCCAAGCAGGTCAGCGCTCGCACCAACCTTTTGCGCCATGACATGATGATGGGCCCACTCATAAGTACAGCGGAGCTCCTGTGCGACGGTGAGAATGACATATTCACGCAAGGCATCGTCAAAGCTTGTTTTGTAGCGCACATACTCTCCAACCGGACAAACCGCCGCCATCGCGCCCGGACTGTTGGCAAGCAGTGAAAAGACGTTTGGCATGACATCCATGCCACGTGTTTTCAGCACATTGTCATAGTCGGCCAGATACTCATCCGGACAATCTTCCCGCTCAACGCGCTCCAGGCGAGCACCGGCTAATCCCTTTGACATGTAAGTGTCCTCCCGATTGATCCGCCCCCCGGGAATTCCGGCGCGATCACCAATCCTTGCGCAGGAAACACATTCAGCCCGAGCAGGTCAACGGCACACATGTGAGCATTCGGAAAAGCACTTGAAACCGCACTCAGCGGGCATCTGCGCTTCCGATTCTGATTGAAATTCCTCCAGGACACCCAATATCCAAGGTGTAGCAACGGAAAGGAAGCACATGAACAGCAGTACAAGCATCCGTCCTGGCTGGAGCCCCGTAACCATCGGAATCATGGTTGTCGGCTTCATCATTGCCTGGCCCCTTGGCCTTGCAGCACTTGCCTATATTCTCTGGGGCGACCGCATTCACACGGCATTCGACGAAGCACGCTATCGCTGGTCTGCCAATCGCTCGGCCGACAGCGGAAACACAGCCTTTGATGACTATCGGGCCCATGAGCTTAAGCGGCTGGAAGAAGAGCGCCGCAAGCTAAACACCATGCGCGAAGAGTTCGACCGCTTTATGCACGAATTGCGCCGCGCAAAGGACAAGGACGAGTTTGATCGTTTCATGTCCGAACGTGGACGTCGCGACAGTACGGGCTTCGACAACGCGGAGCCGGCAGGCGCATCAACCTGACCCGCGTTCACACGAAATCGTTCGTTCGGGCGGAGCCATTTGCTCCGCCTCTTTTTTTTGGTTCCGACAGCACAACCGAGGCTGGACGCCAAATCAACACCATCTGTGCTAAATGCAATTCTGTGAGAAGCTGAAACTGTAACCATCAGCCGTACCATCGCAGAAGGACCAGACTTCCATGAACGAGACAGCACCCGCTCGTATCGGCGCCTTCGCAGGTGCGATCGTGATCGTTGCCCTGACCATCTTCTTTCTGATTGAGAGCCGGGACCTTCTGATCCCGATTACAGTTGCAATCGTGATCTGGTATCTGCTCAACGCGCTGGCCAATTTCTTTGATCGCATCCCTGTCGTCGGAGAGAAAATCCCGCACTGGATCACACTCATCGGGGCCGTGCTGATCGTTCTGGTGGCCATGGCACTGGTTGCCGAATTGATAAGCGACAATATTTCTCAAGTCGCCGCGGCGGCACCGGCCTATCAGACAAACTTCGAAAAACTGATCCTTGCGGCCTCAAAACTGGCGGGGTTCGAGAAAACTCCGGACTTCGCGAAGATTACCGATCAACTCGATATCCGTGCCCTTGTATCCGGCCTCGCCTCAACCGTCGCCGGGTTTGCTGGCTCTCTCGGCATCGTATTGGTCTACGTGTTGTTCCTGTTGATTGAGCAGGGCAGTTTCGAAAAGAAGCTCGACGCCTTGTTTCCGAATGCTGAAAAGCGCCAGGACGTGCGCGATCTGCTCCACCGCATGCAGGTCCAGATTCAGTCCTATGTGGCAATCAAAACCCTGGCCAGCGTCGCCACCGGCACGATCAGTTACATCATACTTCTCATCGTCGGAGTTGATTTCGCAGCCTTCTGGGGTTTTGTCATCTTCCTGCTGAACTACATCCCGACCATCGGCTCCATGCTCGGGATACTCCTGCCGACCCTTCTCGCCGTCGTGCAATTCGCCACCCTCGGCCCGGTTCTGGCGGTCGTGATCGGAGGCGGGTTGACGCAATTCCTGATCGGCAATGTCATCGAGCCACGCCTGATGGGAACGTCACTCAACATTTCGCCGCTGGTGGTCCTGATCTCTCTTGCGGTGTGGGGCAGCATCTGGGGACTGGCCGGCATGTTCCTGTCGGTACCCCTGACGATGATCGCCATGATCATTTTTTCCCACTTTGCCGCGACCCGTCCGATTGCCATTATCCTGTCCGGGAACGGTGAAATTGAACGCTCCTGAAAATTGATCGATCACCAAGGGTGCATCAATGAACGAACATTATGAATCCGATGTGGGTGAACACGCGCTGGGGGAGGTTCAGGCTTTTCTGAGCAAGGCCCAGTCCCTGCCAACCGCGTCAGTCAAAGATATCGCTGAACAACTGCGCGTGCAGGAAATGCTCGCCAAGAGCACCCGGCGGCGCAAGAAAGTCTTTGAAGCGCTTGCAGACTATTTCGAGCATGCTCACGAGGTGCGCGACAAAGCCGAGAACACCAAGCACGAAGGTGAAGGAATCGGTGGCGCCGTTCGCGCGCTCCTCGACAACTTTGACGACGACTGAGCCCCGATAAGGACGCTATTCCGCCGCCTGTGCGGCCCCCTTGTCGATCAGCTCAGTGAGATATTGCGGGTCAACCGGGTAATAGTCGATCTCAACAGAGAACTCCTCCAGCGCATTTTCGATCGCGGCAACGATCGCCGCAGCAGCAGGAATGGTTCCACCCTCACCCGCACCCTTCACACCAAGCGAATTCAGCGGTGAAGGTGTTTCCATGTGGGTGACATCGACGCGCGGCATTTCGCTGGCCAGCGGCAACAAATATTCACCGTAATTCATGGTCAGCGGCTGCCCCTGATCGTCATAGATCATGCGTTCGAACAACGCGTTCCCGATGCCGTGCACCACACCACCCACAATCTGCCCATGCACGATCATCGGATTGATCATCACACCGCAATCATGGGCGACCGAATAGCGCAGCACCTTCACTTCGCCGGTGCCGGGATCGACCTCAACCTCAGCCACATTCGAACCACACGCAATGGGCGAGCCGCTGGATCCGTCATAGGAGGTGGCTTCGAGCAAAGGGTCAAAGCCCGCGGGAACCCGCAGCGCCGAGGCGGGCGACAACTGAATGGCCAGCTCTCCCAATGTGATCGAGAGATCGGGCGCACCGTTTACACGGACAACGCCGTCTTCGATGTCGAGATCGGCCTCGGAAGCCTCAAGCACTTCAGCAGCCAGCTTCAGGGCTTTCTCGCGGACCTTCTTGGCGGCGTCAAAGGCTGATGGCCCCACATTGGCGGCCACGCGGCTCCCGATGGTGCCAACCCCGTGGGGGAATTTCGACGTGTCAGCGGATTCAAACATGATGTCTTCCGGCGACACCCCGAGATTCTCGGCCACAAGCATTGCGATCATCGTGTGATGGCCCTGCCCCTGGCTCGCCGCACCAGTGCGGACCGCGACCTTTCCCGATGATTCAACGCGAACCGTGGTGCCCTCATAGGGGCCCATGCCGGTGTCCTCAATGCAGGAGGAAACACCGATGCCCAGATAACGACCTTCGGCCCGCGCGGTCGCTTGGCGTTCCTTGAAGCTGTTGTAGTCGGACAACTCCAAAGCCTTCTCGAGCAAGGCTTCGTAGTCACCGCTGTCGTAGACACATTTGGCACCGCCGCGCAGTGTCGCACCTGTTTCATAGGGCATCTGATCGGGACGGACATAGTTTCGCCGACGGACCTCAGCCGGATCAATCCCAAGCTTGCGGGAAACCAGCTGAATCATGCGCTCGACGGCGTAAATGCCGCAGGGACGCCCTGCGCCACGCACGGGGGAGTTCGCGATCGTGTTGGTGAACACGATATCCACACCCACATCGATAGCGGCAATGGAATACGCGCCGGGCAACGGTGTCAGTGAGCTGTTCGGCAACAGAATTCCGTAGGGAATATAGGCACCATTCTCATGGGTGATATTCCCACGCAGCCCGAGAATTTTGCCCTCGGAAGTGCAGGCAACCTCGAGGTCCCAGTACTGATCGCGCTGGGTCGTCGTCGAAACGAAATGCTCGCGACGATCCTCGATCCATTTGACCGGCGTTTCCATAAGACGCGCAACCAGGCAGATGGCGATCTCTTCGGGATAGAACCCGGCCTTCGGGCCAAAACCACCGCCCACATCAGGGGCAACAACACGAATACGCTCTTCAGACTCACCCAGCCAGGTGGCAAGTGCGCGACGGATCAGATAGGGCGACTGGGCCGAGGTCCAGAGCGTCAGCCCGTCTCCCCAGGGATCGTCCTTGGCGATGACGCCGCGTGTTTCCATGGAATGGCAGCCGCCACGATGCTGCATGAACCCGGCAGAAAACACATGATCGGCCTTGCCGAACGCATCTTCGATATCGCCGAACTTCGAGCGCATCTTGCCCATCAGATTGGATGTCGCATCAGCGTGGGCCAGCGGCGCGCCGTCTTCGAGCGCGGTTCGGATATCCACGACAGCAGGAAGTGCCTCATAGTCCACGTCGATCAGCGCGAGCGCATCCTCGGCGATCGCACGACTATCAGCCACCACAACGGCGACGGTCTCCCCGACAAAACAAACCTCGTCCTTGGCCAGCGGATACTGGGTCTTGTTCTGCTCGATCACCGGCGCCGGGTAGAGCTGGTTCATCCGGTGGCTGTATTTCTCACCGAAATCGGCGTGGGTGAACACACGATGTACACCCTCAAGAGCTTCCGCACGTGAGGTATCGATCGAACGAATTTTCGCGTGAGCCAGTGGCGCCCGCAGGAAGGCGGCTTCAAGCATACCCGCCATGGTGATGTCGTCCACGTAGCGACCATGACCAGTCAGCAGTCGCGGGTCTTCCATGCGTTGGACTTCAGCGCCCAGATAACGAACAACCATGGTCTTAGCTCCCCTGCATCGTCTTGGCAGCATCCAGTGCCGCGTCGACGATTCCCTGATAGCCGGTGCACCGGCAAATATTTCCTGAAATGGCTTCGCGCACTTCACGCTCGCTCGGATCAGGGTTGTCGCGCAGGAACGCTGCCAGTGAGGTCAGCATGCCCGGCGTGCAGAAGCCGCATTGCAGCCCATGGTGTTTCCAGAAGGCTTCCTGCAGCGGGTGCAGCGTGCCGTCTTCATCGGCCAGACCTTCAACAGTCGTCACCTCCTGCCCATTGGCCTGAACGGCCAGCATCAGACAGGATCGCACCGCTTCACCGTCAACCATCACGGTGCAAGCGCCACAGACGCCGTGCTCGCACCCCATATGGGTGCCGGTCAGCCCCAGACCATGGCGCAGAAAATCGCCAAGGCTGGTGCGGGTTTCAACATTGGCGGTGTGGCTTTTGCCATTCACCGTGACTTCGATATCGCGGGTATCAGCCATCTTCAGGCACTCCCAGATGCGCGTTCGGCGGCTTGGACAAGCGCGCGTTCAACAAGGGTCGCAGCAAGTCGCTGGCGGTAGGCAGAGCTCACATAGGCGTCCGACATGGCGTCGATCCCGCGTGCGATTTCTGCAGAAGCTTTGAAGGCCTCAGCATTCGGAGCCGCGCCGACCAGCGCGGTTTCGGCTTCGGTCAACCGAAGCGGCCGGACATCCGCACCACCAATAGAAATCGCAGCACGACTGATCGTGCCGCCTTCAACCTCAAGCAACGCGGCGACCGCGATCATGGCAAAATCACCATGGCGTCGGGCGAACTCAACAAAACCATAACCATGGTCAGCGCCCCAATACGGCACCGTAATCTTGGTCAGCAACTCGTCCGGCCCCAGCGTCGGAATCATGTAGGCGAGCGGCCATTCGGCAAACGGAATGTCCCTCGCGCCATCCGGACCATGAGCGGTCAGGACCCCGTCATAGGCAGCCATCAGACATGGCAATTCGGCAGATGGATCGAGGTGACACAGACTGCCTCCGATGGTGCCGCGATTACGGGTCTGGAAATGCCCGACATTCTCCAGCGCTTCGGGAATGATTGGCGTCTTTGCGACCACAGCCGCATCGCGCATCAGATCACGCTGGCGGGTCATGGCGCCGATCTCCAGCGCGCTGCCGGTGTCCGTCACACCGGATATGCCCGCAACCCCGTTCAGGTCGATGACATGATCGGGCACAACGAAGCGCATGTTGAGCATCGGCATGAGCGACTGGCCCCCGGCGAGAACCTTGGCGTCCTCATGCTCTACGAGAAGCGCGACGGCTTCCTCCGGCGTCGCCGGATCGTGATAAGTAAAAGGTGCTGGTTTCATGGATCTGTCGTCTCCCTACCGCTTGCCGCGGATCATCGCCCAGATCGCCCGGAAAAACAGGCTGATCCCGGAAATGCTGTTGTCATTCTGAACGTTGGACGGGGCCGGAGCTGGTTCTTCGGCCGCCGGACTGTCAGCCGCTGCTGCAGCAGCTGGCACAGCAGTATCCACGCCGATCTCGGTTTCAAGATTGTTCGCAAAATCCGTGATGATCTGGCCCGCAATCGCATCAATCAGGCCCGACGCCCGACCGTACTGCGCAATAGAGCCGGTCAGGTTCAACTCGGTGGTGATATCGACCCGGGTCTGCCCGCCATCCTCGGTCATTTTGAAGACCACGTCGGCATCGGCTGAACCGCGCCCTTTGCTGTCATTGCCCTTGGCGTGCACCGTCGCGCTGCGATTGGCTTCGTCGATGGTCGTGATTTCGGCCTCGCCCGAAAACGTCAGGCTCACCGGCCCAACGCGCAACTTGGCGTTACCTTTGTATTTATGTTCGCCAATAACTTCGGTGAGTTCGGCACCGGGCATGCAAGGCGCGATTCGCGGCACATCGAGGAGCACCTTCCACGCCGTGTCGGGGTCAGCCGGGACGATAAAACTGTTATTGAGCTGCATTCGACAATCCGCCCCGCGTAAAACTCTGAATCACAGGCATCCGCCCGCTTTGGTGAAGGGGGACCATAATTTTCATATAATGGAATCGCAACCGGCCAAGGGCAAAAAACTACAGGCCGTCATCCTGCCCGTGGACGTGATAGCCAATCTCGCGGGACGGAGCGCGCCCGGCACTGTCGACACCCGTGGGCAACCACGCACAAACATTGGCGCCCGGCGACCAGATGGTCTCGCACGGCCCCGGCACGAAGAATTCCACAAAGACAAATTTTTCATCAGACTGATTGATGAAAGCGTGGGGCTCGTGCTCGTAATTGTAGAGCAGGTCACCCGCTTCGAGCACATGCCCGGTGCCGTCGAGTAACGCTGTGCCACGACCGGAAATCACGTACTGAAAATGCTCCGCACCCACATGATGATGCTCGGGTGCTGATGCACCCGGCGGGTAGGAAATCATCTCGCCCTTGAAGGCATGGGTCCCGGCCAGCGCCGGTGTCGCCATGTATATGCGGCTGCGCGCGTCATGCTCGGATTCCAGAACCGGCTCCCGGGTCCAGTCGACCTGCCGCAATTCTGCAGGCATATCGGCAATATCGGGATCAAAGCGCGCGGCATTGGGCACACGCGCCACCAGCAATTCGGTTTTTTCGTCACCGGCGATGAACGCTCCCGAAAAGCCAAGCGGCAGGTAGGAGATCATGTCCGGCGTGGTGGCTTGTCCGGCCAAAGAGCCGACCCCCGCAAGCACCTGCACCCAGCCAACCATGGCCGGATCGAGCGCGAGATCGTATGCAGCGCCCGGGGCAATCGTAACTTTGTCGAGGCTGATCTGGTCGTTGCCGATCACATCGGGCGTCAGCAGCGATACACTCTCGCATCCCGAAGAAACTGACTCGGCAATTTTCTGATTGGCTCGAACGATCACCGGCATTGCATTCCCATCCCTCGACCCATTTCTGCAATTTGGTGCCCCCGGGGAGACTTGAACTCCCACTCCCTTGCGAGAAACAGATTTTGAGTCTGCCGCGTCTACCAATTCCGCCACAGGGGCACCGGATTGCGTGAACACTGCATAGTTCCGGCAATGGGCCAGCGTCAACCACCGCGGGCGGATAAAATTCCCAACCTGTGATCCGTGTCACTTAGGTCGCGGCCAATTGCACTTATGTGAGGTCCATCGACAACTCCTGGAGCACCTACAAATGCGAACGCAACTCAGTGTCCTGACATCCTTGACGGCCCTTTGGCTGGCGGTGATCGCGCTGATGGCACTGGCGCCGGAAGCCGCTGGTATGCGTATGGCCAGTGCCGACGCACCCCCCGCATCCGCAGAAGGCATGCCCGCGCCACAATCTTTCAGCCACACCGGGCTTTGGGTTGCCGAAATCAGCGCAGATGGAACCGCCGTATTCGTGCGGGACATCCGGCCGCGGTAAAGTTTTCAAGACAGACAAGATGGACAGCCCGAAATCGGACTGTTACAGGGCGACATCAACGCGGCGCTGAATACTCTGAAAGTGCTGCAAACCTCTCGCCCGGGACACCAAACGAGTATGTTGCGCGCCCTATATGACTGGACCATGCAGCTGGGTGCTTCGCGGCACGCGGTCTGGGCGCTTGTGCTCATCGCCTTTATCGAGAGTTCATTCTTTCCGATCCCCGTCGACCTGCTTTTGATCCCGATGATTCTTGCGGCACGCGAGCGCGCGTGGCGGCTGGCAGCCATCTGCACCATCGCCTCGGTCGCCGGCGGTTATTTCGGGTATCTCATCGGGTTCAGCCTGTTTGAAACCGTCGGGCGTCCGATCATCGACTTCTACGGGTTCCAGGAGACCTTTGCGCGCTTCACAGAGCGTTACAACGAGATGGGCGCCTGGATCGTCACGGTATTTGGTGTCACGCCTTTCCCTTACAAGGTCGTGACCATCGCCAGCGGCGTTACGCAGTTGGATCCGCTCGTCTTCGGGATCGCGTCTCTGGGCTCACGCGGGCTTCGGTTCTTCATCGTGGCCGCTCTGATCTGGTATTTCGGGCCGCCGATCCGGCTGTTTGTCGAAAAATATCTCGGCTGGGTCGCGCTCGCCTTTGTGGTGCTACTGATCGGCGGTTTCGTTTTGATCAAATACGCCTTCTAGCGTCCGCGCTGCGAAG
>ENA-UOXV01000046-UOXV01000046.1-marine-metagenome-genome-assembly--contig:-NODE-46-length-134631-cov-7.845923_pt1 | contig 134631 bp, 123 predicted proteins | sample MGYA00238165_ERZ766961 | MGnify/ENA primary metagenome ERZ766961 (study PRJEB28924, sample SAMN03173240) | marine metagenome | biome: Marine; feature: Water; material: Subsurface seawater | place: North...
ATAATAGACAGGTCTTTGACGCGGGGATAAATTCAATTAAAGGGGTGCGCTCAATGCCGCTGGAAGGCACATATCTTGCTTGGGTTGATTTTGCAGGCACTGGTATGCATGAAGATGAGATTAAAGACCGCATTCAAGACACAGCAAAAATTGCAGTTAATCACGGCACCAGCTTCGGCAAGGGTGGCGAAAGCTTTATGCGTTTTAACTTAGGGATGCCGTTTTTCCAAGTCGAAGCAGCCATCGCGCGTATGCGAAAAGCCTTTAGCGACCTGCAATAGGCCGTTAAAGTTTTGTCAAATATCCAACTGGCGCGTTCTGATCGTACCAAAAATCAAGCGGCGGTTTTTCGGATACCGAATTCAACCTTTTGAAGGTACAGATCAATTCGTCTCTTTCCAAGCTGCTGGCCACGATCAGCGCTTGGAAAATATGCCGCCCACCGTCATAAATTTCGGCTACGCCGCGCCAATGTGTCAACTGCACAGGTTCAATGGCGATACCGTCTTCCCACATCCGCAAGACAGCAAAGCTTTGGCCCGCCAATTCAACCCGTAAACGTGATTTTTTCTTTAACGCGCGCGTTTGGGCAAAGGCTATTTCATCGCGCAATTCCTTTGGCAAGTATTCCAACATCTCAAACCCCTCTTTCTCATACCTATAGGTACATACTGGCCCGAAAGTGATTAAAAACAAGTCAAGTTATGAAAAAATATAAAATAATTAATAAAAGGCTTAAAGTGGCCTTAAGCAGCCAGTACGTGATACTCAACCAAGATCATCAACTTCTCAACCAAGGATGAGGGCTCGCATGAAAGCGCAAGCATTGGTGCATGGATTAAACAACGACCTATCAGCGAAATTTGGCGGGTCCGAGAAGCAGACAATCGGCAAATTAAGGTGGCGAAAGGCCGCATAATCAACCATCGCGAAGGACAGGCCATGCGCCAAGTCAATATCCAGCACCACAACATCGGCGCGCGCGACTTTCAGCACCTCAATCGCGATGGCCACTGACGAAACAAAACTGGTCAGATGCAAGCGCTAAGTCTGCACCAAATACGGTCGACTTTTCACGATCAAAACCTATATATTTTATTCTTTTATATTAAACGTTGATTAACCTCTCCCAGCATTTGGAAGATAAAAGTAAAGGAAAGGTTAATCGCCCCGTAGATAAGTTGAAGTTTCTGTGTATATCTCTGAAGGATTGTATAAATGGGGAAAATAGCGCCGAAAGCCTAGACGATAGACAAGAATTGGGCCGCTTTTAAACGGGCAAAAATGAGGGCCAAAATGCAAAATCCAGAACACGGAGGCGGGGTTGATGCCGCGGCAAGCCGCTATGGCATTGCTCGGGAAAACTGGCTTGACCTTTCGACAGGCGTCAACCCGCAACCCTATCCATTTGCGCCCTTGTCGACGCATGATTGGGGCACTTTGCCTGATCAAGTCGCAATGCAAGCGCTTTTGAACGCAGCACGGTGCTTTTGGAACGTGCCGCCGACGGCCGCGATCTTGGCAGCGGCGGGCGCATCGCAGTTGATAGCGCAACTCCCCCGACTGGCCAAAGCAGGCCGAGTTGACATTTCCACGCCCACCTATAATGAACATGCTCGGGCGTTCACGCTAAACGGATGGGTGCTTGGTTCCGATCAACCGCGGGCTTTGGTGCGCGTACATCCCAACAATCCCGACGGCACGCTTTGGCCCGGGGCTTCGGGCGCAGCCCCCCTTGTCATCATCGACGAAAGCTTCTGCGACATCTGCCCCAGCGACAGCCACATAGATTTTGCCGCAAGAAAAGGAACCATAATCTTAAAAAGTTTTGGCAAATTTTGGGGCCTGGCTGGGGTGCGGCTTGGCTTTGCCATAGGCGATCCTGAACTGATAAAGCGTTTACGCGACATGCTCGGCCCTTGGGTCGTGTCGGGGCCCGCTTTGAAGATCGGGACCCAAGCGCTGAGCGATCCTCACTGGGCCGCGCAAACCCGCGTCCGCCTTGCGGCGGACGCTAACCAACTAGACCAAATCATGATCCAGACAGGCAGCGCCACTTTGATTGGGGGCACCACACTTTTTCGCCTTTACCAAGTCGAAAATGCTATCACTTGGCAAAATCACTTGGCAAAATCCGCCATTTGGAGCCGAATTTTTCCTTATTCAAACCATTGGCTTCGGCTTGGCCTGCCCGCAGATGCGGTGGGCTTCGAGCGCCTCCACAGAGCAGCTAAAACCTTTGCAAAGGATGTTTTATGATCACCGCAGCTTGGCTATTTTGTGCCCTTTTACTGGATGCAATTTTCGGAGAGCCCAAATGGCTTTGGGGGCGATTTTCCCACCCTGCCGTGCTGATGGGGCGGGCCATTGACGCACTGGACCGCGCCTTTAACAAAGGTGAACAGCGCCGCCTTAAAGGGCTTATGGTCCTGGCCTTTCTGGTATTATCGGCTTGGGCCTTGGGCAAGCTCGTCGGCCTTTTGCCATTTGCAAATCTGATCACCATCGCTATTGCGGCAATGCTTTTGGCACAAAAATCACTGGTCACTCATGTACGCGCTGTGGCTCTGGCGCTGCGCTTATCGCTGAATGATGGGCGACTGGCCGTATCAATGATTGTTGGGCGCGACATAAGCAGCCTTGACGAAGCGGGTGTAGCACGAGGCGCAATTGAAAGCGCGGCCGAGAACCTGTCCGACGGGGTCATCGCACCAGCATTTTGGTTCTTACTGGGTGGATTGCCTGGCATTTTGATCTATAAAATTACTAATACCGCCGACAGTATGATCGGCCACCGCACCCCGCGTCATGAGGAGTTCGGATGGGCGACGGCGCGGTTTGATGATCTGCTTAATCTGATCCCCGCACGGCTGTGCGCCCTTTTGATTGCCCTGAGTGCGGCACGTCTTGACGCGCTTGCCCCCATTTTGCGCGATGCGCCGTTGCACCGATCGCCCAACGCGGGCTGGCCAGAGGCGGCGATGGCGGTGGTTTTAAATCTACGCCTTTCGGGGCCACGCAGCTATAACGGACAAACCCAAGATTTTCCCTATCTCTATCCAGAAGGTGCAAACCACGCCGATGCCAGCGCCATCGAAACTGCCACGCAGGTTTTATGGCGCTCATGGGCACTTGTATTGGGGGCAGTCGCACTCTTAGCTTTGTTTTAAGGCGATTTTGGGTTATGATTTACCCATGGGGGCTTTGATCTATGCGACTAATTTGCCTTTTCCTTATTCTTTGGGTACAAGGTGCGGTGCTGCAAGCTGCACCTTGTGGTGGCGATTTCAAGCAATTCATCCTAGATCTAAAATCCGAAGCCCGCGCACAAGATCTACAAAAAAAAACTATTGATCGTTTTTTTGCGACGGCCGCCCTTGACCCTAACGTTTTACGGATGGACCGTAACCAAGGCCATTTTCGTAAAGACTTCTTAAGCTTTTCCGCTGGCTTAATCAGCGGCACGCGGCTTAAGAATGCCAAACGCTTTGCCGAAAACTATGAAAAATACTTTGCAAAGGCTCAGCACGACTACGGCGTCCCTGCACAGATACTATTGTCATTTTTGGCCTTTGAAACCGATTTTGGGGTAGTTCAGGGCTCATTTAACACAAGAAATGCCTTAATCACTTTGGCCTATGATTGCCGTCGCCCCGAGGTGTTTCGTCCGCAAATTATGGCAGCTCTCGCTTTATTCCAAAAGAGAATGTTTAACCCTGACACGACTTTGGGCGCTTGGGCCGGAGAAATTGGTATGGTGCAAATGCTACCTGCCGACATATTAGCGCGCGGTGTTGACGGGGATCAAGACGGTCAAGTGCTCTTGACCACTTCGGCCCCGGATGCGATTTTGACCGCAGCGCGACTTTTGCAAAGTTTTGGCTGGGCCGCAAACGCCCCTTGGCTGCAAGAGGTACGCCTACCCCCCAATTTCGATTGGTCTGCTACGGGGCTAGACGGGGGGCGAACCCTTAAAGAGTGGCAAAAAATGGGATTAACAGCCCGCCATGGTGGGCTTTTAGGGGATTCACAAACTCGGGCCCTTGTGCTTTTACCGCAGGGGCGCCTTGGCCCTGCCTTCTTGGCCTATGATAATTTCCAAATCCTGTTTAACTGGAACCAAAGCTTTGTCTATGTGACCACAGCCGCCTATTTTGCCACACTGCTAGACGGTGCCCTGCCATTGGGCCCCTTTAACCCCGAACCAATGCTGGATGAGGCCCAAATGAAACACTTGCAACAAAATCTGTCAGAACGGGGCTATAATGTAGGCGAAATAGACGGGATCTTGGGCGCAGGCACCCGCAGCGCTGTTCGCGATATGCAAACCCGCTTAGGTCTTGCGGCGGACGGGTGGCCCAACCAAGCTCTCCTTGATAGGCTTTAAGCGACCAGACTTTCCGCTTTTTTCAGGTCAACGCTGACCAGCTGGCTAACGCCTTGCTCGCCCATGGTCACGCCAAATAATCGGTTCATGCGCGACATCGTCACCGCATGGTGGGTAATGACCAAAAAGCGCGTTTCGGTGCGGCGGGTCATTTCATCAAGCAAATCACAAAAACGCGTGACATTGGCGTCATCAAGGGGGGCGTCCACCTCGTCTAGCACGCAGATCGGGGCGGGGTTGGCCAAAAACACTGCAAAAATCAACGCCATTGCCGTAAGCGTTTGCTCCCCCCCCGACAAAAGTGACAAAACGGCCAGTTTTTTGCCAGGTGGTTGACACATGATCTCAAGCCCAGCTTCCAACGGATCATCACTTTCAACCAAGACCAAACGCGCCTCACCACCGCCAAACAGATGGGTGAAAAGATTACCGAATGAGGCATTCACCTGCTCAAAGGCCGTTAAAAGACGCTCGCGTCCCTCTTTGTTCAAACCCGCAATGCCAGCACGTAAGGTCTTGATGGCCCCTTCAAGATCTTGTTTTTCTTTGGTTAGATTATTGAACTCTTCTTGCACGGTCTTGGCATCTTCTTCAGCCCGCAGGTTTACAGCCCCCAATGACTCTCGCTGACGTTTTAGGCGATTGACCTCAATATCCAAGGTTTCGGCGTCGGGCATCTGATCGGGGTCTGTGCCCAATGTGGTCAAAAGCTCTTGCGGTTCACAGTCCATTTCTTCGCAGATCCGCTCAGCACTATAGGTCAGCGTTTCGTGTGCCGCATCCATACGCGCTTCGGCGCGGGCTCGGCCCTCACGCGCCTCCGAGGCGATGCGTTCACTCTCGCGCTCGGCGTCAAAGGCGGCACGCAGCGCAAGTTCGGCTTCGGCCAAAGCATCCGCAGCCCGCGCGCGGCGCGCATTGGCCGTTTCGATCGCTTCGGTCAACTCATCGCGTTTAATAGCAATTTCTTCGGGCGCCGCGGCGGCGTCTACCAGCTCTTCTTCGGTTTGGGCCTTGCGCTCGGCCAATTCTAGGCCGCGCTTTTCGGCCGTATCAAGACGATGTTTCCAGCCAGCCAGTTCCTTAAGCACCTCTTGCTTGCGGCGTACCCGCGCTTCGCCTTCACGGCGCACCTCATCTAGGGCCGAGCGGCGCGACATCATCGTGATGCGGGCTGCCTCGACCGTGACTTTAAGCACTTCAATCTCAGCACGTGCGGCGTCAAGATCGCCCAGATCACCGGCCAGCCCCTCGGCCTCGGTTAAACGGCCGCGGGCCCCAAAACAGTCATCTTCATAGCGTTTAACAGCCAATTCAGCGGCTTCGCATTTGCCCGTGGCAATTGAAAAATCGGCCTCGGCCCGGCTAGTGGAACGGTTGGCCTCAGTGACGCGCTGATCTGCCCCACGACGGGCATCGCGTGCGGCTTGATCTTTGCGCGCCACTTCGGTCAATTTGATTTGCAACAGCTCATGCGCTTGTGCAGCACCTTGGGCTATGGCAGCAATTTCTTCTAAGTCTCGCTTAAGCTGCACCATGCGGTTAAGCTGTTGCAACCGCAGCGCCGTGGCCGAGGGAGCATCATCCGCACCAAGGCAATACCCGTCCCAGCGCCAAAGATCACCGCGCAAACTGACCAGACGTTGGCCGGGGGCTAGGGATTTTTGCAGCGCAGGCGCTTGTTCGGCTGTGATCAAACCAATTTGACCAATGCGCCGGCGCAAAGCATCAGGAACGGTGACAAAATCCCCAAGCGCTTGAGCCCCTGCTGGCAAGGGCGCTTGGGCCGCATAGGGGGGCAGATCAAGCCAGCCCGTCATGCCGCCCTCGGATAGAACGGGCGCACGCAGATCATCCGACAAGGCCGCTCCAAGCGCCGCTTCATAGCCCACTTCGACACTCAGCTGATCCAAAAGCTGGGTGCCTGTTTGGGTTTCGCGGTCAATCAGCCGAGCTAAACCCGCCACTTCAGCGCGCAAAGCGTTGGCCTCACCCTCGGAGGCCGAACGAGCGGCGCGGGCCTCAGCTTCGGCATTTTGAGCAACCGCGCGCTCTTCTTCCGCAAGAGCCAAAGCCTCTTCGCTATAGGCCGCAGTTTCAAGCGATTCAGCTTGATGTTCGATGGCCGCTTCAAACCCTTCGCGGGCGTCTTCTTGGGCAAGTTGGACCGCCTCAAGGAAAAGGCGCGCCTTTGTGGCCTCGGCCTCGGCGCGCTCTAGCGTGGTGCGGCTGTCAGCCAGCAGCCGGTGGGTTGACTGATACCGTGCGGCCAGACGGGCCACGTCTTCGGTGCGCTCGGCCAAAGAACCCTCGCGCAACGATAGGGTCGCGGCCGCATCACGTGCCATTTCGGCGGTGCTAGCTAGCTTTTCTTCATGCCCTTCATGGACGCGGGTCAACTGATCTTCTTCCCATTGCAAACGCGCGATCGTGTCATGGGCATCGCGGTTCAGCGCAGCTTCACGTTCGGCGTCGCGCATCAGCTGCTCGAGACGCCCGCGCAAAGCTTCGATCATTTGACGCGCGCGGTCTTCTTGTTCGGCCAAAGCATCACGCTGCACCGCCAAACGCTGCAACACAGCAGAAGCGATGGCCTCTTCTTCGCGTTTAGGCGGCAAAATATCTTCGCAGGCTTGGCGTGCCTTAGTGGCCAAACGCACAGACGTTTCCGCCTGCGAGGCCGTAAGCACGCGGCTGCGCAACAGCTCTTCGGCTTGCAAACGAGCAAGGTCGGCTTCTCGCCAGCGGCGAAACAGCAGCAATCCTTCAGCGCGGCGCAGCTCGGTTCCAATTTCGCGGTAGCGGGCGGCTTGACGGGCTTGGCGGCCCAAGGTGGTCAGCTGCGTAGCTAAAGACTCAAGTACATCATCCACACGCACCAGATTATTCTCAGCGGCACTTAGGCGCAGCTCGGCCTCATGGCGGCGTTGGTAAAGCCCCGAAATGCCCGCCGCCTCTTCCAAAATACGGCGGCGGTTTTTGGGTTTGGCATTGATCAGCTCTGCAATTTGCCCTTGGCGTACAAGCGCAGGCGAATGCGCCCCGGTCGAGGCGTCGGCAAACAACATTTGTACATCGCGCGCACGAACATCCTTTGCATTGACCTTATAAGCCGAGCCCGCGTCCCGGGTAATGCGCCGTGTGATTTCGATTTGGTCGGCATCATTAAAGCCCGAAGGGGCTACTCGGTCATCATTATCAATGAACAACATCACTTCGGCAAAGCTGCGCGCAGGGCGCGTTGAAGCCCCCGCGAAAATCACATCTTCCATTCCCCCGCCACGCATCGCCGAGGCGCGGTTTTCACCCATTACCCAGCGCAGCGCCTCAAGCAGGTTTGACTTGCCACACCCATTGGGTCCGACAACCCCCGTTAACCCATCCATGATCACAAGATCAGTGGGGTCCACAAAACTTTTAAATCCGTTCAGGCGCAAGCGTGAAAAGCGCACATAAGGCTCCGGTTGATTCCAATATACAATGCTCAACGCAATGCCCCACAGAGTCAACTTATAACTACCCTATATTGAAATCAGGTGCTTTTTATCCACAACATGTTGGAAGTATTTCCGTTTTTTCGGGGCCCTAACAGCGGTTAAAGAGGGCCAAAGTTGGCCGCAACACTTAAATCGTGGGGCACGTTATCTTGCTCATCCAGCACTAAATCAGCCATCATTTGCGCTAGCCTTGGTGCCATGGCAATGCCTATTTTAAAGCCCCCATTCACCATAAAATGCCCCTCACGATTTGGCCAAGCCCCCAAAAAGGGCGCGCGACTGTTTGACCTTGGCCGCACCGCCCCCCAGCGTTTAAGCACATTTGCCCCCTTCAAAAACGGAAAGATCGTCAGGGCTTTTTGATAAAGCGCGTCCAAATGATGGTCAGGCTGATCAGCTATTTCCCAATAGCGTTCGCGGGTTGACCCTATCGCCAGAGTGCCATTCGAATGGGGCACAAAATGTACCCCGTCAACAAAAAGCTGCGGCGCGTTATTGGGTGCTGAAAAGTCTAGAAGCATGGCTTGCCCCTTTTCACCAACACCCAATGACTGTCCCAAATCAGCCCCCGCCTCGATCAGCCCCTCATAACCTGTGGCCCAAATGACTGAGCCTTTGGCTTTCCTTGAAAGAGCCTTTTGACCCAAAATAACTTCTCCACCTTGTGCAGTAATGGCTTTGGCCAAAGCGGTTAGGGCACTCATTGGGTCAATGCGTGCGGTTAGGCTTTCGTAAACCACAAAACCCGACGCCGACGGGGGCGACCATTGCGACAAAGGCCGCGCGATCACCTCCCAAACAGCTTGGCCTTGCCAAATATCACGGGCAAAAAGCGCGCGGTCTTGCGCTTGCGCCACCGCGCGGTCATGGGCCAAAGGCATAAGACGCCCTGTACGACCATAACCTGTGTCTTGGCCGGCCGCCTCTGCCACTTCAGCCCAAAATTGCGGACCCATCAGTAGACTTTCCAATTGCACGGCCTTTTTGGTGTTCCAAAGTTCAGGAGTGTGGGGAGCCAAAGCCCCCAAAGGTCCCCCGCTAGCCCCTGCCCCAAGCCCTCTTTTATCAAGGACCTGCACCAGCGCGCCGCGTTGGCTCAAAACCCAAGCGATGGTGAGACCAAAGATGCCCGCACCCATCACTGTTATTTCTGGCCTTGTCATTGGCTTGCCCCTTAATCATGGTGTCAAAAAGGATCTAGGGCAGTTGATACAAAGACACCACCCCACGGACGGGAATTCACAGCTTGAATGGCGATTAGATGGGGTGCCTGTGTCGGTGCAATTTGATGATCCCTATTTCAGCATTCAAAACGGATTGGCCGAAACTCGCCATGTTTTCTTGTCCGGTAACCGCCTTGAGACACGACTGAAAGACGGGTTTCACATCGCCGAACTGGGCTTTGGCACAGGGCTAAACATGCTTGCAACCTTGCTTTTGTGGCGCGAGATGGGCGTGACCGGGCATTTTAACTTCACCTCATTTGAAGCCTATCCAATGTCGGCGCCCGAGATCGCACGCGCGCTTGAGAACTTCCCTCAAGCCCAAAAGATCGCCGCACCATTTCTAACGCAATGGGCCGCAGGGGCGCGCAAAATTCATTATCCTGAAATGACGGCACATATTCATATTGGGTTTGCAGATCAAAGCCTCAACCAATGGCAAGGCCAAGTTGATGCGTGGTTTTTAGACGGGTTCTCCCCCGCTAAGAATCCTGACCTTTGGGCTCCTGAACTGATGCAGATGGTTGCAAAACATACGGCCCCACGGGGCAGCTTTGCCACCTATACTGCCGCAGGCCATGTCAGACGGGCCTTGCAAGCAGCAGGATTTGCGGTAGATCGCATTCAAGGGTTTGGCACCAAACGCCATATGACACGCGGAGACCGTTTATAATGATCACACAAAACATCCAAAAGGGCATTATTTTAATGGTGATCACCACCATCATTTTTGCCGTTCAAGACAGTTTGTCGCGCTACCTTGCGGGGGAATATAACACGCTGATGATTGTCATGATCCGCTACTGGTTTTTTGCCTTTTTCGTGATTGCTATCAGCGCCCGCCAAGCGGGCGGCATCCGTGCTGCAACCAAGACCGCTTTTCCCATTTTACAAATTTTGCGTGGCTTGATTTTGGCGGCGGAAATTTGTGTCATGGTGATCGGCTTTGTCAAATTGGGTTTGATCGAAAGCCATGCGGTCTTTACTTGCTATCCACTGATTGTGGTCGCCCTTTCAGGACCAATCTTAGGCGAAAAGGTCGGCTGGCGACGTTGGGCAGCAATTGGTGTTGGCTTTTTGGGGGTATTGATCATTTTAGAGCCAGGCTTTGCCGTTTTTTCAATTTGGGCCTTGGTGCCACTATTGGCAGCAGCCATGTTTGCGGTTTACGGGCTGTTGACACGCTATGTTGCGCGTGAAGATGCCACATCCGTCTCATTTTTTTGGACAGGCACCGTAGGGGCTGTGGCCATGACGCTGGCAGGACTTTGGGCGTGGGAGCCTATGGCACCGGGTGATCTGATATATATGGGCTGCTTGTGTTTAACGGCCGTTTCGGGCCACTGGTGCTTGATCAAAGCCTATGAGTTGGCCGAAGCCAGCGCCGTTCAACCCTTTGCCTATTTGCAATTAGTCTTTGCCTCGATTTTAGCGGTGATGATTTTCAACGAAGATCTAAGACCCAACGTGGCATTGGGGGCGGCGCTTGTGGTCGGGGCAGGGATTTTCACCCTTTGGCGCCAGCACCGCGTCGCCCGCGCCGCGCGGCCCTAAGCGACTGACCTCTTGCGCTAGCGCCCGGTTAATTCCCCAAGGATATCTACCGGGCCAGTAGATCCGCGCAATTTTGCACGGTAAATCACCACGGATTCCGCCACCCGCATTACATAGGTGCGTGTTTCAGAGAAAGGAATCTGCTCAACCCAATCCACTACATCAATCCGAGGATCGCGTGGATCACCCAGCAATTTGATCCAAGACTGTGGCCGCCCAGGCCCTGCATTGTAGCCCGATGCAATCAAAGCGATCGAGGGGCCAAATTCATCGACCAATTTTTTCAGATAACCAGATCCTAATGTTGCATTATAGGTGGGATCTTGGGTCAACCGGGCAGCACTATAGGGCAAATTCAGCTCATTTGCCATAAGTTTGGCTGTGCCAGGCATCACCTGCATCAGCCCCAAGGCCCCAGCAGGTGACCGGGCATTTGGATCAAATTCGCTTTCGCGTCGCGCTATTGAGAGTGCTAAGGCACGGCTAACTGCCAAATTTTCGGGCACGATTTCTGGGGTTGGGAAATAGGGGCGCGGGTAGATGGCCCCGCGCTCGGCGGCGGCTTTGGCAATCAACACGGCGATATGGGGCTCATCAATCGAAAGCATCAGATCTGCCATTTTATTTAGCTCTTCATTGCTTTGGGTCTCGCCCAGATGTAGCGCAAAGCGTTTCGCCAAGGTGCGATCACCTGCTTTAATCAAATGCAATGTCGCCTCCATAACCGATGAGGACATGAATTTTGCACCGCGCCAATCGCCGGGGCGTGCTTGCGACAAAAGCGCGGGGTCTAAATTTTGTCCCAACTTTTGAGCGGCCAATTGGCCATAATATGCCGTTTGATATTGCGCGGCCATCAGATAGGCCTGAGTAGCTTTGGCATTGTCATTTAGCGCCTCATAGGCGCGGCCTTGCCAATAAAGGGCTCGGCTGGAAGAAATGCCAGTAGAGACGCCATCCTCCAAGGCCAAAAAATGGCGCAAAGCGCTTTGTGGATCATTAAGTTTGCGCAGGGCAATAAAGCCCGACAAAAACTCAAGACTAGCAAAATTCCCTCCCGATGTTAGTTGATGCGAGGAGGCCACCCGGTAGGCCAACTTTGGGTCATTATCGCGCAACAACGCGCGCACCAAACTATCCCTTTTGGCGGCCCAAGCTTCTGGATATTCCAGCCGTCTGGCCGAGCTTGAACGCTCAAGTAATAAGGTAGCGGCCTCTTGATCAAAGTCTTTTTGCATACGCCAAGAGAACCGATCATAAGCCAACCCTGCATCGTCTCGATAGGCACCAGGAATGGCCCCTATCAAGGCCGTCACGCCACGCTTATCATTTTGCAGCGCCATGCGTGCTTGCGCCAGAGCGCGCGCCCCTGATGAAACACGAGGCAACATGGCCTCGGCCTGCGTATTCTTATCACCTTCCCACATCAGCCAGCTCAAGCGGGCTTCATGATATTTGGCCAAAGTCTTTGGCATCATCGCCAAAAGGGCGGCTTCTTCGCTTGAGGAAAAAGACAGGCCCTTCCAAGCGCGCGCGGCCTCCGCCACGGCGGCACTTTCTTTGCCCAAAGCAAGATAGGCCTGCACCAATGCGACCGAACCTGCACCTATGCGGGGTTTTTGGTTTTGAAAATACATCTCAACGCGCCGCGGATCCTGCGTAGCAGCAGCGGCTGATTCGCCTTTAGCCTTTAAATAGGGCAGGCCCGGCCAATCCGAGCGGCGTTTCAAAAAGGCTTCATATTCTGTAAGTTCCCCTTCGCCCGCGCGCAAACGGTGCCATTCGATCACATCGCGCGCCGCTGGGCTGATTGATTGCGCGGCTTCAAGCGCTTTGCTAAATGCGCCTTGTGTGACAAAATCAAGCGCCTGCCTGAAGTTGGTGACATCGTCAGCTCGCGCCCCAAAAGGCGCACTAAAACTGGTTATAAAAACCAAAGGAAAAATAAGAAATCGGAGAGGGAGTTTTATATAATTCATAGCTATATTGTGCCAGAAACCCAGTCGAGCTGCAACAGACTGCAGAGCGATAGCTTGGCAATTCTTTTGCCAAGCGCTAGGAAGGCTTAATCATATGATTCACCCATGCCCATTTAGGAGAGACCAGATGTTCAAAGGATCAATGCCAGCCATGGTCACGCCGTTTAATAACGGCGCTTTGGATATAGTTACACTTAGCGCCTTAGTGCAGTGGCATATAAAAGAGGGCAGCCACGGATTAGTTCCTGTGGGCACGACGGGCGAAAGCCCAACCTTGAGCCACGCTGAACATGGGCGAGTGATTGAAGAGGTGGTCAAAGCCGCCGCTGGGCGCATTCCCGTGATCGCGGGGGCGGGCTCAAACAATACCGCTGAAGGGATTGAACTTGTGCAACATGCGCAAAAGGTTGGCGCACAAGCGGCTTTGGTGGTGACCCCCTATTATAACAAACCCACCCAAGCGGGTCTGATCGCCCATTTCACCGCCCTGCATGATGCCTCCGATCTGCCGCTGATTATTTATAATATCCCCGGCCGTTCGGTCGTGGATATGAGCCCTGAGACCATGGGAGTTTTAGCTAAATTACCCCGTATCATTGGGGTCAAAGACGCCACGGGGAAAATTGAGCGCGTCAGCATGCAGCGCGCAAGTTGCGGGGCTGATTTCGTGCAGCTTTCAGGGGAAGATGCCACAGCCCTTGGGTTTAACGCCCATGGCGGGGTTGGCTGCATTTCAGTGACCGCAAATGTCGCCCCCAAACTATGCGCCGCCTTTCAAGAGGCGACCTTGCGCGGGGACTACAAAGCAGCCTTAGAAATCCAAGACCGTTTGATGCCGCTGCATGAAGCTATTTTTATCGAACCTGGCCTTGTTGGCGCGAAATATGGCCTATCGCTTTTGGGATTTTGTAGCGAAGAGGTGCGATTGCCTCTTGTAATGCTGACTAATCCCACCAAGGCCAAGATCAAAAGCGCCATGCAATTCGCAGGACTTATCCACTGACAAGAAAACACGATGCCCAACATGACAGTGCACTAGCGCGCCATCCTCTATCTAACAACCTGCGCGGCGCGCTTTGGATGAGTGCATCGATGGCAGGCTTCGCGGCTGAGGATCTGTTTTTAAAAAAGACAACCACGTATCTGCCGCTGGGCCAATCGCTGATACTTTTTGGCCTGATGGGGGTTTTGGTATTTGGCCTTTGGGCGCAGTTGTGCGGGGAAACCCTTGTGCCGCGTCAGGCATTTGAAAGCGCCATGAGGTGGCGCGCTTTGTTTGAGGTGACAGGGCGGCTTTTCTATGCGCTGGCAATTGTGGCCATTCCCTTATCGCTGGCCTCGGCTATTTTACAGGCCACGCCTTTGCTCGTCGTAGCAGGCGCAGCACTTTTATTTGGAGAAACCGTCGGATGGCGTCGCTGGAGCGCCATTTTCATCGGCTTTATCGGGGTCTTGATCATCTTGCGTCCAACATCTCAAGGCTTTGATCCTAAAGTTTTTTTAGCTGTGGTGGGATTGATTGGCTTTGCGGGGCGCGATCTGGCCACGCGGGCTGCACCCAGGCTTTTATCTGACGCGCAGCTTGGCTTTTACGGGTTTATCATGTTGACCATTGCGGGGGTTTTTCTGACCCTTTGGACAAAATCAGCCGTTTGGCCCACGCCTGATGCTTATGTAATGTGCCTTTTGACAGGATTTTTCGGAATTTTGGCGTACTTTGCCCTAACCCGCGCCATGCGTACGGGTGCGGTCTCGGTTGTGACCCCTTTTCGCTATACGCGGCTGATCTTCGCTATTTTTCTTGCCACGGTTTTCCTGCACGAACGCCCCAACGAATGGACGCTAATAGGCGCTGCTTTGGTCATTGGTAGTGGACTTTACACTTTGATCCGCAGCGCGCGGCTTAAAGCGTAGTTTTATTACGTCAAAGAGCTTGATTTGCACGCACGATCTGGACTTTGGCGCGCAGCTCGCCTATTTCCGCTAGATTATGGTTGAAAAATCCGATCCCAATTCCAAGCTGATTGCCGAAAATCGCCGCGCGCGGTTTGATTATTTTATTGAAGACACAATTGAAGCGGGTGTCATGCTGTTTGGCTCTGAGGTTAAATCCTTGCGGGTGGGCGGCTCAAACATTGCTGAAAGCTATGCTTCGGTTGAAAAAAGCGAACTCTGGCTGATCAACAGCTATGTCGCCCCCTATTTACAAGCCAAAACCTTCGGTCACGAAGAGCGCAGGCACCGCAAATTGCTGGTGTCGAAAAAAGAAATGGCCCGTCTTTGGAATGCTACCGCCCGCGAAGGCATGACTATCGTGCCTTTGAAAATGTATTTCAACGACCGTGGAAAAGTGAAAATCTTGATAGGCATTGCCAAGGGTAAGAAAAACCAAGACAAACGCGAAACTGAGGCCAAACGCGATTGGAACAGGCAAAAACAACGCCTGTTAAAACAAAACATCTAGCGCTGTGGCGTTAGCACGCTGATAAACAACATTTAGCGACGTTCACCTTGAAAAGGAGAGCCCATGGCCCAGTCGAACGAAGATCCAAAGTCGCTGGTCTCAACCCAGTGGCTTTTTGATCATTTAGAAGATCCCGATCTGCGAATTCTTGACGCGTCATGGTTCTTGCCAAATGCTGGGCGTGATGGCGCTGCAGAATTTGTTCAGTCCCATATTCCCAATGCGCGGTTTTTTGACATTGACAAAATTTCCGACCACCGCTCGGAATTACCTCATATGGCCCCGCCTGCTGAAAAATTCATCTCACGCGTGCGTGCGCTTGGGGTGGGTGATGGGCATCAAGTGGTAGTCTATGACGCGCTTGGCATATTTTCAGCTCCACGCGTTTGGTGGAACTTTCGCCTGATGGGCAAAGAAAATATCGCCGTTTTAGATGGTGGCCTGCCAAAATGGCGCACCGAAGGGCGGCCTTTAACGGCCGAACCACCGTTGATCCGCGACCGTCACATCACGGTGCAGCGCCAAGCGCATTTGGTCAAAGATGTGACCCAAGTCGCTAATGTCGCCAAATTGCAAAGCGCCCAGATCATTGACGCGCGCCCTGCAGATCGGTTTCATGGCTTTGCCCCAGAGCCGCGCCCCGGCCTGCGATCCGGCCATATCCCCAATTCGAAAAACGTGCCTTGGAACAGTGTGCTCGAGACGAACGGCACAATGAAATCCGTCAAAATGCTGAAATCCGTGTTTGAAGACGCGGGCGTTGATTTGAAGCAACCTTTGATCACCAGCTGTGGGTCAGGGGTCTCGGCCGCGATCTTAAGCCTAGCGCTTTACCGAATGGGCCACCACGACCATGCGCTTTATGACGCCTCTTGGGCTGAGTGGGGCATGTATGCCGATCTTTCCGTTACAAAGGGATAATATGTTTAACGCGCTTCGCCCCCAACCGGCCGACAAAATTCTGGCTTTGATCCAAATGTTCAAAGCCGATCTGCGTGCAGATAAAATAGACCTTGGCGTCGGGGTCTATAAAGATCCAGCTGGCCTGACCCCCGTGATGCGGGCCGTCAAACAGGCCGAACGCCAGCTGATTGAGGTGGAAACCACCAAAACCTATACCGCATTGGCAGGCGAGCCCGAGTTCCACCGCCTTATGGCCGAGCTAGTCTTAGGCCCAATATTCGATCAGCCGCGCCTAAGTGCAATTGCAACCCCGGGCGGCACGGGCGCTTTGCGTCAGGGGTTTGAGATGATCAAACTGGCCAGCCAAACCGCGAAAGTTTGGCTTTCAAACCCAACTTGGCCCAACCACCCCTCTATTTTGCGGTTTTTGGGCATTGAAATGAGAGAATACCGTTATTTTGACGTGGCAAGCGGTGGCGTTGATATGGCGGGCATGTTGTCTGATTTGTCTCAAGTCAAAGCGGGCGATGTAGTACTTTTACATGGCTGCTGCCATAATCCAACTGGTGCAAATTTGACGATGGCCCAGTGGGCCGATGTTGTAAAAGTCCTGAACGATCGGGGCGCTATTCCTTTTGTCGATCTGGCCTATCAAGGGTTTGGCGATGGGCTGGACCAAGATGCACAAGCTACACGCTTGATCGCCTCAACATGCCCCGAGGTGCTGATTGCCGCCTCTTGCTCAAAGAATTTTGGGATTTATCGCGAACGTACGGGCATTTTGATGGCCATGGGGGATGTGGGGTCCCAAAGCGTCGTGCAAGGTAATCTGGCCTTTTTAAATCGACAAAATTACTCTTTCCCCCCCGACCACGGTGCGCGTTTGGTCACGATGATTTTAGCCGACTCAAGCTTGCGACAATCTTGGCAATCCGAGTTGGAAGAGGTGCGTCAAACAATGCTGGGCCTACGCCAAAATTTGGCAGAGGCGCTGCGCACCGCTACAAACTCAGACCGTTTTGATTTTATCACTACGCATCGGGGCATGTTCTCGCGGCTGGGAGTTTCTCCCGACATAGTCGAAGCGTTACGTGTTCAAAATGGCATATATATGGTAGGCGATAGCCGTCTAAATATCGCAGGTCTGAACGCCAAAACCGTGCCCATATTAGCCCAAGCCGTGGCGGGACTGCTGCGCGGTTAAACCCGCCACAGTCCCGAACGATTTAGATTTGGCGTAAAAGCGCATCGCCTCCTGAGATGACACAGTTTGAGCGGCTTTCCTCAAGGTTAAATTGAAGCACAACACCATCAACAATATACATTGAGTAACGTTGCGAGCGGCCAAAAAAACCAACGCTTGGAACAGTAAAGTCCAGGCCAATGGCTTTCGTATAAGCCCCATCCATGTCAGCCAGCACAGTGATACCCACGGCAGTTGCGCCCGAAACCTCGCCCCAAACTCGCATAACATGGGGGTCGTTGACCGCAATGCAAATCACCTCATCCACGCCTTTTGCATCATATTGTGCTTTGTTTTTGGTGATCGAGGGCATGTGCAAACTCGAGCAGGTGGGCGTAAAAGCTCCCGGAAATCCAAAAACAACCACTTTGCGCCCCGCCAGCTTATCTGCAAAAGGCACTGAAACCGGGCCATCATCAGTCATAAGACCAAATTGAGCATTAGGGAGTTTATCACCGATCTTTACCATTAGTTTTTCCTTTTGATGCTACTGTTTCTTGGTAGCGCTATATGCTTAATGAAGCATATAGGTTGCCAAGCATAGGCTGACCAGTCGTAACTGTAGGTTGGATTAATAAAATGAAAAGAATTGTAGTTGTTGGCGCAGGGCAAGCAGGGGTCGCACTGTGCGCAAAATTGCGAGCTTTAGGGTTTGACGGTGATCTTGATCTTATAGGCGATGAAACCGCCCCACCCTATCAACGCCCGCCTTTGTCGAAAGATTATTTGCTAGGCAAGATGACAGGAGACCGCCTATCATTGCGCGCGCCCTCATTTTACAATGACAATAAGATCAGGCTGCATCTTGGGCAACCGGTTCAAAACATCGATGCAAAAGCGCGTAAACTAACGCTGGGCGGACGCAGTCTAGACTATGACGCTTTGGCCCTGACAACGGGTTCAACCGCTCGCCGCCTGCCTGTGCAAATTGGGGGAAGTTTAAAGAGTGTGTACACCGTCCGCAGCCTAGAAGATGTGGACGCAATGCGCACCGAATTTCGGGCGGGGGCCAAGCTTGTGGTCATAGGCGGCGGCTATATCGGGCTTGAGGCGGCGGCCGTTGCAGCCAAGCTGGGGCTTAATGTAACGGTTGTGGAAATGGCGCCGCGTATTTTGCAGCGCGTGGCCGCCCCCCAAACATCAGACTATTTCCGCGCACTACACCAGAAAAACGGCGTCAAGATACTTGAAGGCATCGGGCTTAATCATTTGCTTGGCGATGGACGGGTGCGCGCGGCCCAATTGACAGATGGCCGCATTTTGGACGCGGATTTTGTGATTGTGGGGGTAGGCATTTTGCCCAATATCTCTTTGGCGCAAGACTGCGGGCTAGTGATTGACAATGGGATCGCCACCGATCTTTTAGGTCAAACTTCTGACCCGTCGATCTGGGCCGCTGGGGATTGCGCCTCATTTGACTATCGTGGCCAACGCCTGCGCCTTGAATCTGTTCAAAATGCCATCGATCAAGCCGAAAACACTGCCGCCAATATGTTGGGGGCCAAAAAACCCTATGCGCCGCTACCGTGGTTTTGGTCAGATCAATATGACTGCAAGCTGCAAATAGCAGGGCTGAACACCGGCTATGATAATGTCATTACGCGCTCAACAAGTGACGGGGCACAATCTTTTTGGTATTTCCAAGGAGATCAGCTTTTGGCAGTTGATGCAATGAATGACCCGCGCGCCTTTATGGTGGCCAAACGTTTGCTTGTGGGAACTATAAAGATCAGCAAAACCGCTGTGGCGGATCATAATTTAGATTTAAAGACTTTGTTAAACTGATGCGTATCATTGGAGGAACGCACCGAGGCACTCATTTAACCGACGTGCGTGCAGGCGATGTCGAGGCGCATTTACGCCCCACCTCAGACCGTGTGCGAGAAGCAATCTTCAACCTACTGATCAACGGGCGTGAGGTGGCGGGAGATCCTGTGGTTAACGCGCGGGCCTTGGATCTATTTGCGGGCACTGGTGCCCTGGGGCTTGAGGCTTTGTCACGCGGTGCGAAAATTGCGGCGTTTGTCGATGATGGGCAGGTGGCCCATGCCCTTTTGCGCCGAAATGTTGAAATTTTACGCGCCCAAGGCCAGACCCAGATTTACCGCCGCTCGGCCACAGATATCGGGCCGAATCGCGGCCACCCCTTCGATTTGGTTTTTCTAGATCCACCCTACGGCAAAGGGCTGGGCGAAGCGGCGCTGACGTCTTGCATGGCGGGCAATTGGATTGCTGATCATGCCGTTATTGTTTGGGAAGATAACAAGGTTCCCATCGTCCCTACTCAGTTCAAACTGCTCGACCAGCGGAAATATTCAGGCACAATCATAACCATCGCCCAAGCGCCAAAATTCTAGCGCCCTGCGCCCAACCGATTAGGCAAATGTGGGATAGAATTTGTCTCCGGGCGATAGGGTAAATATCTCGCAGCCGTCTGCGGTGACCCCGATGGAATGTTCAAACTGCGCGGAAAGCGATTTATCACGTGTCACGGCTGTCCATTCATCAGCCAAGACCTTGGTCTCAGGGCGGCCCAAATTTACCATCGGTTCAATAGTGAAAAACATGCCGGCTTCTAAAACGGCTCCCGTTCCGGGACGGCCAAAATGAAGCACATTAGGCGGCGCGTGAAAAACGCGGCCTAACCCATGGCCACAAAAATCGCGCACAACCGACATACGATTGCCTTCGACAAAAGTTTGAATGGCCGCTCCGACATCGCCAAAAGTGGCTCCAGGTTTCACAGCCTGAATACCCTTCATCAACGCATCATGCGTCACTTCCAACAGCCGCTCGGCCTTGCGCCCTAAACCACCTGCAACATACATGCGGCTCGTGTCCCCAAACCAGCCATCAACAATGACCGTCACATCAATATTTAAGATGTCACCATCCTTGATCACTTTGGACGAGGGGATCCCATGACACACAACATGATTAACCGAAATGCACGAGGCGTGCTGATAGCCACGATAGCCAATTGTCGCAGAAACAGCCCCGGATTGCGCGACCCGATCGGTGATGAACCCATCCAGCACCTCGGTGGTGACGCCGGGCACGACAAGGGGCGCCACCTCATCCAAAATCTGTGCTGCAAGCTGCCCTGCCGCGCGCATGCCAATGAAGTCAGCATCGTCAAAAATTCTAATACCGTCTTTTGTGGTGCGGCCGCGCGAATTGTCCAAAGCATGCCCTTTCATTTGAAAAATGATTATCAATTCTCCTGACAAATTGCCAGCGCTTTGCTCCAGAAATCATATGGGCAAGGCCCGCGCCCTGCCCTATAAAGAGTTAAAATTAGCCAAGGAGCGCCAAATGTCAAACCCAACTGCCGCAATGGTCGTGATTGGTGACGAAATTCTATCGGGCCGCACCCGCGACAGTAATATGCATTTTTTGGCCGGAGCGCTGAATGAAATCGGTATTCGCCTGCGCGAAGTTCGCGTTGTCGCCGATGAACCGGATGAGATTATCACCGCGGTCAACAGTATGCGCCAATCCTATCACAGTGTTTTCACCAGCGGTGGCATCGGCCCCACCCACGATGACATCACCGCCGACGCGATTGCCGCGACCTTTGGCGTGGCCATTGGCGTGCGGGCCGATGCGGCGACTTTGCTTCAAGCCCATTATGACCGAATGGGCCAACCATTTAATGTGGCCCGCCAACGTATGGCGCGCATTCCTGAAGGGGCCTTACTGATTGATAATCCAGTTTCAACCGCACCAGGTTTCACACTGGGCAATGTGCACGTCATGGCAGGCGTTCCAACGGTCTTTCAAGCGATGGTTGCGTCAGTTTTGCCAAGCCTTGTGGGAGGTGAGCCGCTTTTGTCACAAAATCTGCGGCTCTTACGTGGAGAAGGCGACATCGCCGCCGATTTTGGCGCTTTGGCCTTACAATTTCCAGAGCTGTCAATGGGCTCTTATCCGTTTCAACAAAATGGCCAACATGGTACCAATTTGGTGGTGCGTGGCACCGATGCAACTAAAATTAACAATGCAATGGCCCAATTACACACCCTTTTTGACAGTGCCCATGCACCTTCAAACACTTTTTGATCTGTCTGATCAGACTTGGCCTGCCGCCAAAACCTGGAGCCAAGGCGGCTGGAAATTTCGCTTGGGTCAAGGTGGGGGGCAGCGGGCTTCGGCTACCAGCCTTGTGGGGCCAGCATTTGATGGCGATATTACGACAGCTGAAAACACCATGCGAGCTATGGGTCAAGGGGCGCTGTTTCTCATCAGACCCGATCTTAACCCCGCAGAGCGTCGCTTAGACGAAAGGCTGATCAATCTGGGCTACAAGTTTCACGACCCCGTTTTGGCCTATGGGCTAGATACAAACACCCCGATCCACGCCCTAAACAGTATTGCGACCATCCAACATTGGCCTTTGCAAGCCAAACACAAAGTCTTTTGGGGCGCGGCAGGCCTGACGCAAGGGCGATTGGAGGTCATGGCCCGCGCCAAAGTTGCAAAAACTGTTTTGGCTGTCACAAGTGCTTCAGAAGTTTTAGGACTGGCCTTTGTGACTTCCTATAAGGGCCACGCCATGTTGCATGCGCTTGAGGTTGCACCCGCACATCAACGTCAAGGTATTGGGCGAGCGATTTTACGGCAGGCGGCTGGGTGGGCAGGCGATCATGGAGCCAGCTCCCTAAATCTATTGGTGACCCAAGCAAACGATAATGCGCGTGCCCTTTACCTTTCGGTCGGGATGGCCGAGATTACAAAATACCATTACCGCAAAGGGAACGGGCCCGACATATGGATTCCATAGGCTTGAAAAACGCACTAATTATCAACAGGCGCCTTAGCTTTGCCTTTGGCTGTGCTATGCTTGCCTTGCTTTTGATGATGGGCACAGCCTTTAGCCAAACATTACCAAACTGGGTACAAACAAAAACATTTTCACAGCCTTTTACCAAAGAATATTTGCCCAACAACCAGATAAATACGATGACAGAAAACCCTGCCAGTTTGGGAATTTTGGCCAGTGGAATTTTGCGTCAAACCGCTTGGAAATTACAAAAAAGTGGGTTGACCTCGGCCATGATCATGGCGCCCTTACAACAAGATCTTGAACGCCAAGGCTTTGAAATCCTGTTCGAATGTCCGGCAAAAACCTGTGGCGGCTTTGATTTTCGCTTTCAATTAGAGCTGTTCCCAGAACCGCACATGCATGTGGACTATAACGACTATTATTATATCTTAGCGCGCAAAAATGGTGCTTTGGGTTCGGATATAGTTGTACTTTTAGCAAGCCGTTCAAATACTTCAGGTTATTTACATATGCGTCGCATCAGCGCGGAATCAAAAGATCGGCTTCCTTTTGAACTGATTTTGGGCGACGCTGTCCCCATGGCTCAAACACTCACACCCGCTAAGCGCGCAAATGAAAACCTAGAAAATACGCTAATTTCTAATGGCTTTGTGGTTTTGGAAACGGTAGGCTTTAAGTCTGGCGGAACAGATATTCTTGTCACAGATCGATCAGAATTATCAGCGCTAGCCGCTTTCATTAAGTCGCGCCCAGAAGTTTCGGTGACTTTAGTGGGTCATACCGACAATTTGGGCAGCCTGGAGGGCAATATCAAATTGTCCCTAGAACGCGCGCAAAGCTTGCTCAAATTCATGCTGACGGAATTTGATGTCCCGCCTGCGCAAATTTCAGCCCAGGGCATTGGCTATCTATCGCCTCGCGACAATAACCAAACCGCCGAAGCGCGCGCCCACAACCGCCGGGTCGAGGCGCTAATCAATCAAGCCCAAAATTAACTCTCACTTCAACCCAAAACCTAACATTGGGGCGAAAGGTGTTTTTAAAAAGTAAACGTCTCAAAACGAAAGGCGGGCTTCGGCTCTGAAGTCATGTGCGCTCTCTTCAAGTGCTCCCAATGAAGTCTGTCCGACCGCGATGACCCTAGCCTGATCAAAAGTCAGCGATGGGCTTAAAAAGTCACCTCGAGCCCAAAGATTAAAAGCCCAAAATGCACCAAAGATATTTACTTTCTTAATATAGCTTAAACATTAAATGTATTTCTATAAATCTCCAGCATCGGATCCAAAATGACCTATTACGCAATGTTAACGGTGCGGCCATACACTAAAAATCCGACACCGCTCCAAAGGCAAGGAAGTCACGGCCACATGCACACAAATGAGGCAAATCATCATTAAATATAATATCTTAATTAATCATTAATACACTCAATACATCTAGAAATTTATGGCGCCAATTATGAGATTTTGACCGCGCTCAAAGCAGAATACTGACCATATATTTGATCATAACTAAAATACTTACTAAGCCATATAAAAATAAAATAGTATATTTACTATATTAAATGGTAAAATTTAAATTTTAAACTCTGTCCTTAGGTGATATCTTTTTAAATCTAAGCGGTTTGGCTTTGTGCCATAGCACTGATCACTTTTTTTAAAAGCGCGGCGCCCTGGGCTTGAGTTAGGGCATCCCCATCACGCCCTGAAATAGAAATGGTAATCAGCCGCCCCGAAAGACCAACGATGGCGCGCCATGTATCACTTTGTAAACCGCCTTTGGTCGCGCTGTGTTTTTTTAAGTGTAAAAGCAAAGCCTGTTTTTCAACTTGCGCACTGATGAGGGTGATACTTGGGGTATTTTCCGCCGCACTCAGAGCAGCAAGACCGTTTTGGGTTTCAAAATAGCTGATCAGCTCATCAACATTTTCGGCAACATCCACCGCCGTTCCTTGCGGGCCAACCGCGATTGAGATGACCGCAGCAGGATAGACAGTCCCCTCAACGCACCGCCCCGCCAATGCGACGAATGTGTCGCCATTTGTGACTAATGAACTGCGGTCTAAACAATAGCCTTGGGGCACCGCAATGCGCAGCGCACCGCCCAAAACAACATAAGGTTTTTGCGCGTCATATATCTGATCAAACCCACTGGGCAGGCAGGCCGATAGAAAAAGGCCTGCCGCCACAAAGGACGATAACTGATTGGCCCTATTGATCCATATAAACATGACGTTCGGCCTTTGCGCCAGGATGCGTCACGGCACCGTTGCGCGCACCACCGACCAGACGGGCATATTTCCAAAGCGCGCCGCTTTCATATTCGGTGGCCCGAGGGCCTTTCCAATCGGCTTTGCGCTGCGCCAAGACTTCGTCACTGACGGCCACCGATAACACCCCCGTAAGGGCGTTGATGGTGATCAAGTCGCCATTTTCTAATAGTGCAATCGGGCCGCCATGCGCTGCTTCTGGGCCCACATGCCCCACACAAAATCCGCGTGTCGCGCCTGAAAAACGTCCATCCGTAATCAGGGCTACTTTTTTGCCCATACCCTGTCCTGAAAGGGCAGCCGTCGTGGCCAACATTTCACGCATCCCAGGCCCCCCTGCAGGCCCTTCGTTGCGAATGACCAAGACTTCACCCTCTTTATAAGCCCGCTGCTGCACGGCTTCAAAAGCGTCTTCCTCACATTCAAAGACTCGTGCTGGGCCTGTGAAGACTTGCTCTTCATCAGACATGCCAGCCACTTTCACAATTGCCCCTTCAGGGCAAACATTGCCCTTCAGCCCAACCACGCCGCCTGTTTTGGTGATCGGGGTTGAGACGGGATAGATTACTTTACCGTCAGCTTCGCGAGTGATCAGGTCTAGCTCTTCGCCCATTGAACGCCCTGAGGCGGTCATGCAATCTTCATGCATCAAACCTGCTTTACGCAGTTCTTTCATCACAACAGGCACTCCACCCACTTCGTAAAGATCCTTGGCAACATAGGTACCGCCTGGGCGCAAAGACACAAAGTATGGAGTGTCGCGGAAAACTTCACACACGTCGAACAGATCAAAATCAATTCCTGCCTCATGCGCGATGGCAGGCAAATGCAAGCCAGCATTTGTAGAGCCCCCCGTGCAAGCAACTACACGCGCCGCATTCTCCAATGATTTGCGCGTCACAATATCCCGCGCACGGATGTTTTTTTCGATTAGATTCATCACCGCCACGCCCGATGCGTCGCCATATTGATCACGCGATTCGTAAGGGGCAGGCGCACCCGATGAATTCATCAAAGCAAGACCAATCGCTTCCGAGACGCAAGCCATAGTATTGGCCGTATATTGGCCACCACAAGCCCCTGCCGATGGGCAAGCCACACGTTCCAAAATCGCAAGCTCGGCATCAGACATATTGCCGGCTTGATGTTGGCCCACGGCCTCAAACACATCTTGAACAACCACATCTTTGCCATTCAAACGACCTGGCAAAATTGAACCTCCATAAATAAAGACCGACGGCGTGTTCAAACGCACCATAGCCATCATCATGCCGGGTAAAGATTTATCGCAGCCTGCAAGTCCAACTATTGCATCATAGCAATGGCCACGCATGGTCAGTTCAACTGTATCCGCAATGGCATCGCGCGAAGCCAGGGATGATCGCATCCCCTCATGCCCCATGGCTATCCCGTCGGTGACGGTGATGGTAGTAAATTCACGCGGTGTGCCGCCGCCTTTTTTAACACCCATTTTAACGGCCTGCGCCTGACGGTTTAATGAAATATTGCAGGGTGCAGCTTCATTCCAGCAGGTGGCGACACCAACCCAAGGTTGGTTGATTTCTTCCTCGGTGATGCCCATCGCATAAAAGTAAGACCGATGCGGCGCGCGCGAAGGGCCAACAGTGACGTGGCGCGATGGCAACTTAGATTTATCAAACCGAGTATTTTGCATTGAATGTCCTTTGGAAAGTGCTTGGCATAGGAATAATGCGCCCCACGTCCATGGGCAAGCATCGAATGCATATTCGAGGGCTTTATGACAATGAAAGCCAGCCAATGATTGCAATTGTCGCGACCAACGACTATTTGTGAGACGATTATGTGACCAAAGGGCCTTCAGGCATGAATTGGATTTCCAACTACGTTCGACCCACTATTAATTCGCTTTTTTCCCGCCGCGAGGTTCCAGAGAACCTATGGACCAAATGTGGTGAATGCGGAACAATGCTGTTCCACCGTGAATTGTCCGACAATCATAATGTTTGCACAAATTGCGACCATCACATGGCCATCAGCCCGCGTGAGCGTTTTAGACTATTGTTTGACGGCGGTATTTTCACCGAAGTCAAAGTACCCGAGACCGTAGTCGACCCTTTGCTTTTCCGCGATCAAAAACGCTACCCCGACCGTTTGAAAGCCGCCCAAAAGAATACGGGCGAACGCGACGCGATGCTGGTTGCCGAGGGCGAGATTTTTCGCACCCCGATCGTGGCTCTGGCACAAGATTTTTCATTCATGGGCGGGTCGATGGGCATGTATGTGGGCAATGCGATCATCGCAGCTGCCGAGCGTGCAGTGGCGTTGAAACGGCCAATGGTGCTGTTTTCGGCAGCAGGCGGGGCGCGCATGCAAGAAGGTATCTTGTCGCTGATGCAAATGCCGCGCTCAACAGTGGCGGTTGAAATGCTTAAAGAAGCGGGTATGCCCTATATTGTTGTTTTGACCCATCCAACCACAGGTGGGGTCACTGCCAGCTATGCGATGCTGGGCGATGTGCAAATTGCCGAACCCAATGCTTTGATCTGCTTTGCGGGCGCACGGGTAATTGAGCAAACAATCCGCGAAAAACTGCCCGAAGGGTTTCAGCGCGCTGAATATTTGCTGGATCACGGTATGCTTGACCGCGTGACCCATAGACGTGCCCTTAAGGATGAGCTGGTGACCGTTATCCGCATGTTAATGGGCCAAAGCGCCGCCGTTCGTGGCGATTTGGCAGCACCTGTGGCAGGTGATGCATCTTGACCAGCGGCTCTGACGCCATTCTGGCGCGGATGATGTCGCTTCACCCCAAGGTGATCGACCTAACGCTTGACCGCGTACACCGTTTGCTGGCCGCGCTGGATCACCCCGAAAAATCCTTACCGCCAGTTATTCATATTGCGGGCACCAATGGAAAGGGCTCGACCCAAGCGATGATTCGCGCGGGGCTTGAGGCCGAGGGAGCCTTGGTTCACGCCTATACCTCTCCGCATTTAGCACGGTTTCATGAACGTATTCGCTTGGCAGGATCGCTAATCTCTGAGCCGGCGTTAGCCGCCCTTTTGGATGAGGCGGTGGCCGCCAACGGCCCCGATCCGATCACCTTTTTTGAAATCACCACCGTGGCCGCTTTATTAGCCTTTGCGCGCACGAAGGCAGATTATACATTGCTGGAAGTGGGTTTGGGCGGTCGGCTTGATGCCACCAATGTCATCGACAGGCCCGCTTTGACGGTAATAACCCCTGTGAGCATTGATCATCAGCAATATTTGGGCGACACCTTGCCAGAAATTGCGGGCGAAAAGTCTGGTATTCTAAAGCGCGGCGTGCCCTGCATCGTGGGTCCGCAAGAGGCCGCTGGCCTTGATGTTATCGAAGCACGCGCTACAAAATTAGGCGTGCCCTTGTTTATTTACGGCCAACATTGGCACACCAGTCAAGAGGCGGGCCGCATGATATATCAAGATGAAAATGGCCTTTTAGATCTGCCGCTGCCTTCCCTTTTAGGTGCGCATCAAATCACTAATGCAGGTGCGGCCATCGCAGCTTTACGCTATTTTGGCAAAAGCTCGGCCGCCTGCGAAGCTGCCGTTACTCGGCCAGAATGGCCTGCACGCATGCAGCGCTTGCGCCAAGGCCCCCTGGTTGACGCTGCCCCGGAGATTGAGCTTTGGCTTGATGGCGGGCATAATCCGGCAGGAGGTCAAGCAATCGGCGCAACGCTTGCCGCCATGCCCAAGCGCCCCAGCTATTTGATCTGCGGTATGCTGAACACCAAAGACATTAAAGCCTATCTGTACCCCTTAGCCTCACATATCCAAGCGCTTCATGCCATTTCCATTCCGAATGAAATCAATACATTATCCGCCGAAAACACCCGCGACGCAGCGATATCGGTTGGAATGCGGGCAACGGCCGAAGCAGATGTGATGGCGGCTTTAAATTCGATCAAAGCGCAAGATGCAAATGCCCGTGTACTGATTTGTGGATCGCTTTATTTGGCAGGCATGATCTTGCGTGAGAATGGTTAGCGTTAGCTATTGGCCAAGTGACTTTCGAAGTGACTGACAACCGTTTCATAAACCGCCCGTTTAAACGGCACTATTGAGGCGACCATCTCAGGTGCTGAGATCCAGCGCCACTGCGAAAATTCAGGGTGTTCGGTGGCGATGTTAATCTGGTGGTCTTCGCCTTCAAACCGCATCAAAAACCAAAGCTGCTTTTGGCCGCGATATTTGCCCTTCCAAACCTTGCCCAAAAGTTCCGGCGGCAGATCATAGTTCACCCAATCTTCGGTTTGCCCTAAAAGCGTAACGTCACTTGCGGCAATGCCCGTCTCTTCGGTCAGTTCGCGCAAGGCGGCAGTTTTGGGCTCTTCGCCCGCATCGATCCCGCCTTGGGGCATTTGCCATGCGGGCACTTGCCCATCAATACGCTGCGCGGCAAAGATCAGCCCCTGCTTATTAAGCAGCATAATACCCACACAAGGGCGATAGGGCAACAAAGTTGGATCTATCATGTCAATAACCTACGGAGGCGGCAAGCGCCGCCCCCAACTTTTAGGGTTTCAATTCAATGGCCGACAGGCCTTTTAGAATATCAATCGCATAGGCTAATTGATAATCTTCATCTCGCATCTTTGCGGCCTCTTCTGCAGCCAAACGGTCAGCCTCAAATTGCAGTTTTTCATCGTCGGTCATTGAGTCATTGCTTAAGTTACCGCGTAAATCTGCTTCAAAGCGAGTTTTCTTTGCGGCTGATTCTTTGGCCTTTGCCTCTTCCTGTTCGGGGGTTAGGGCTGGCTTAGGTGGGGGTTGCTTTACAATGATATCAGGTGAAACACCCAGCGCTTGGATCGAGCGGCCAGACGGGGTGTAATAGCGCGCAGTTGTTAAGCGCATGGCCGAGCTACCTCGCAAAGGCACCACCGTTTGAACCGACCCTTTACCAAAGCTTTGCGTCCCCACGATAATGGCGCGCCGATGGTCTTTAAGCGCGCCAGCCACAATCTCTGAGGCCGAGGCAGACCCACCATTTATCAAAACAACAATCGGCTTGCCTTGGGCCAAGTCACCCAATTCGGCATTATACCTTTCGCTATCAGAAGCCGTGCGGCCGCGCGTCGAGACAATCTCACCCTTGTCTAAAAACGCGTCCGAAACCATGATTGCCTGCCTTAAAAGGCCGCCCGGATTGTTGCGCAGGTCAATCACAAAACCATTCACATTTTCAATGCCGCCCAGCTCTTGCACCGCAAGATTTAAGCTTTCTTCTAATCCTGGGTAGGTTTGCTCGTTAAAGGTGGTGACGCGCAACACAACTGTTTCACCCAAAACCCGCCCTTTAACGGCGGTCAATTTGATTGTATCGCGGATGATCGACACGTCGAAAGGCTCGTTTGTGCCTTCGCGGGCGATGGTGATGATGATTTCCGAGCCGACAGGCCCACGCATCATATCAACCGCCTCATCCAAGGTCAGACCCAAAAGCGAATCTCCGTTTACATGGGTAATAAAATCGCCCGACAAGATACCCGCCACATCAGCAGGGGTACCATCCATCGGCGAGACGACCTTTACGAAACCTTCTTCTTGCGTGACCTCAATGCCCAAACCGCCAAATTCGCCTTTAGTTTGCACTTTCATATCGCCAAAATCATCAGCGGCCATGTAGCTTGAATGCGGATCAAGTGAGGTAAGCATGCCATTGATCGCCGCCTCGATCAGCGTTTTTGAGTCAACTTCTTCGACATAATCTTTACGAATGCGTTCGAAAATATCACCAAAAAGATCCAGCTGTTCGTAAAGCGATTCATTAGTTTTTGTCGCTTGAGCTAGACTTGGCCCAGCAAGCTGCGTAGTTAGAAAAACGCCCGCAAGTCCACCGCCAATGGCTGCCATCATATATTTATTCATAACGTCTATCGTCTCCAATCGCATTAAACCAAGGCATCGGGTCCAGCGTTTCAGACTCATACCTCAGTTCTATATAAAGCGGTTTTATTTCTGCCGCGCCATCATCTTCTAGCAATGACACAAAATCTTTATCACTTTTCCCACCCGCGCCTGGCATTAGCCCAAGGGGATAGCCCTGTTTAATAACAGTTCCCACCGTGCCATACACCGTTTCTAAGCCCCCTAAAATTAACAAATAGCCTATTTGAGGTTCTAATATAACAAGATTATCATAATTTAGAAACCGGCCAGAAAACCGCAAAATCACATCCCAAGGGGCTGTAACCAAAGTGTTGGGTTGAGTAGCAAGGGTTAAGCCAGGCTTGACCAAACCCTGATCATCGGGCTGGCTTGGCGCCAGTAAAAGACGCCCTTGGGCCGGCCAGGGTAGAAAACCTTTGGCCTCAGAAAAGTTGCGGCCTGCAGCTAGGGTCGTTTGTGGAGCGTCGGCAAGCATTTGGGCAAAAACCTCAAGGCTGGCGGCTCCGCGGCCCAGATCATTTAGACGTTGGGTGTTTTCAGCGCCCAGCTTTGGCAAATCACCGCGCAACGAAATAGCCTTTGATAAATCAGCCCGCGCAGTTTGGGCGGCTGAAAATCCTGCTAGTAAGCTATCTTTCGCATTTTGCTGGGCTTTATCGAGCCGCGCAATTTCTTGCAACTTTGCGCTTAGCACCTCCGCCTGTTCCTGCAATTTTGGGGTCATATCGGCCAACAGGGTGCTGGCACGAATATTGGCCAAAATTCCGTCTGGGTGACCAAAAATCAGTGGCTTTGGGCGACGTTCCAGAGATGTCAGCACCGACAAAAACGCCGAAATTTGCGCCCTGTTTTGGTTCAAATCTTGCGTGATGGCATCTTTTTGCAATTCGATAATGCGCAACCCTGCGCGCAACGCCCCTAGACCTTGCTCATAGCTGACAATAGCATCCGTCAGGGCCGTGACACGCTCTTTCGCCGGAGTATCAGGGGGCAGATCTGTTAAGCTTTGGTTTAACTTGGCCACGGCACTGCGCGCTTTTTCGACCAGATCGGCGCTCGCCAACTCTTGCGCCACAAGGGACGTGGCCCATATCGTTGTGGCTAAGGCCAAAAAGGTGGCGCTGAAAAGTCTCCCAAAATAACGCATCAGATTATAAGACTTTCGCCCGTCATTTCGGGGGGTTGCTCAAGGCCCATCAGCGCCAAAAGCGTGGGGGCAAGATCGGCTAGACACCCGTCACGCATCCCCACCCCTTTGGGGCCATTGACCAAAATAACAGGCACCAAATTGGTGGTATGCGCTGTATGCGCGCCGCCAGTTTCAAGATTGATCATGGCTTCACAATTACCATGATCTGCGGTCACGATCATCGCCCCGCCTGCGGCCAAAAGGGCTTTTTGCACTTGGCCAAGAGCGATGTCCACCGCCTCGCAGGCGGTGATGGCGGCAGCCAGATCGCCCGTATGACCCACCATGTCAGGGTTAGCAAAATTGGCCACGATCAGGTCATAACCAGCAGCAATCGCGTCACAAAGATGAAGAGTCACGTCGGGAGCCGACATTTCAGGCTGCAGGTCATAGGTCGCAACTTTGGGCGAAGGGGCCATATAGCGCTCCTCCCCCGCCAACACCACTTCCGAACCACCGTTCAAGAAAAAGGTGACATGGGGATATTTCTCGGTTTCGGCGATGCGAAACTGGCGTTTGCCATTTTGGGCAACCCATGCGCCCAATGTATTCTGCAAAACAGGTTTGGGATAGGCAGTAGTCATAAAGACATCATGGGCTTTGGAATAATCAACCATGCCAAGGGCCGCACCAAATTGGGGTCTTTGACCAATGTCAAAGTTCGCAAAGTCAGGGGCGAGCAGTGCCGACAAAATCTCACGCGCGCGGTCGGCGCGGAAATTCAGACAGAAAAGCCCATCCCCTCGGGCAACGCCTTGATAATCATCTAAGATCGCGGGGGTTAGAAACTCATCCAAAATATCTTGATCATAGCTTTGATTTATAGCTTCTTTTAGGCTTTTGTGCGGGGCGCCTTTTGCGAAAACAATCGCCTCATAGGCGCGCGAAACACGCTCCCATCGATTATCGCGATCAAGTGCCCAATAGCGCCCGATCAGCGTGCCTACACTTGCCCCTTGCGGCAGATGCGCTTCCAAATCGGCAGCATAGGCCAGCGCCGAGGCGGGGGCCACATCACGCCCGTCGGTGATCGCATGCACCACCACGGGCACTCCCATTTGGGTGATCGCATGAATGGCGGCTTTCATATGGTTGATATGGCAATGCACGCCACCATCAGACAAAACCCCCAAAAGATGCGCCTTCTTGTCCGAGGCTTTAAGCGTTTCGCAAAAATTGCGCAGGGCTGGGTTTTGGGCAAAGCTGCCCTCTTCTATCGCAAGATCAATCGCGCCCAAATCCATAGGCACCACACGTCCCGCGCCGATATTGGTATGGCCGACCTCGGAATTGCCCATCTGGCCTGTGGGCAGGCCAACGGCTTTGCCATGTGTGACCACTTTCGCGTGCGGCGCCTGGGCCCACATCGAATCAAAATTTGGGGTCTTGGCCAAAAGCGGGGCATTGCCCGTTTTGACGCTACTTAGGCCCCATCCGTCTAAAATGCACAGAACCACGGGTTTATAATGTGTCACGACATGCCCTTTGTTCACTGATCTTGCCCGTAACTATATAAAACACTTAGGCGCGGTGATAGGGCCCTCCGGCCAGAATATTGGCCGCGCGGTATAATTGTTCACACAGCATCACCCGTACCAACATATGCGGCCAAACCATCGCCCCAAATGACAAAGCATAATCCGCCTTTGCGCGCAGTGCGGGATCTATCCCGTCTGCACCACCGATCACAAAGGCCACATCGCCCCGCCCCGCATCTCGCCAATCGGCGAGATTTTGGGCAAAAATGGGGCTTGATTGCACTGCGCCGCGCTCATCCATCACCACGGTAAAGGCACCAGCGGGGATGATTTTGTCCAAAAGCATTGCCTCCGCCGCCATACCCCCACCTTTTTTATCTTCGACCTCATGCAAAGACAAAGGGCCAAGCCCCAAGGCTCGGCCCGTGCGGTCAAACCGCGCGCTATAATCATCAATCAATGCTTTTTCTGAGCCAGACCGCAATCGGCCAACAGCACAGATCTGCACCCGCATCAGTCGGCTTGCAGCCTGTGGGTTGCCCCTGGCAGCCACATTTTTTCCAGCTGATAAAAGTCGCGCACTTCGGGGCGGAAAATATGCACGATCACATCGCCCGTATCTATCAAGACCCAGTCGCCGGCTTCTTTGCCTTCGATTTTGCTCAATCTGCCAAAGTCATGCTTTAGCTTATCGACCAGTTTTTCCGAGATTGCCGAGACTTGACGCGACGAACGACCCGAGCAAATTACCATATAGTCGCCCATGTCTGAGCGACCACGCAAATCGATTTGAACGATTTCTTCGGCTTTATCGTCTTCTAGCGATGCAAGGATCGTAGTTAAGAGTACTTCAGAGCTAGGTTGGCCCTGTTCTTGAGCAAGGGTGGACGTCATACGCGCGGCCCGTGGTCCGACCGGCAAACCGGTCGTAGGATCAGAATGAGACAGGACATTGTCCTCCAAGATTGCAAACCAATATGGTCAAATATATTAGTTCAAGAGTAACACCCTTTGGGTTTTGATTCAACGACCACGGGCGACCCCATCCAATAGACTGCGCGCACGCGCGCGTACAGTGCAAAAACAGTGGAATTTTAAGGTTTTTTGTCGATTATTGCGCACAAAAGCCTAAAAAGCGGTGCTTGCTTTAGACAAAAGAACGGCGTAATTCATAAAGTATGAATACTTATTTACTCATTGACGATCACGCACGCCTGCCTTGGCGGTTTTACGGATCTACCCGTTCTGTGCGAGCATGCGCCTAAGGCGCCTCGTCTGCCTACTTTCGCTTTCCCCCTCAACACCAGAATGAAGGACGCGCAATGACCGCTCCACGCACACTTTATGATAAAATCTGGGATGACCATGTCGCCCACCAAGCAGATGATGGAACTTGCCTTTTGTATATAGACCGCCATTTGGTGCATGAAGTCACCAGCCCACAAGCCTTTGAAGGGCTGCGTATGACGGGACGCTCGGTGCGCGCACCCGATAAGACTATTGCAGTGCCAGATCACAACGTGCCCACAACTGCAGGGCGCGATTTGCATATCGACAACGAAGAATCACGCATTCAAGTTGACGCACTTGATAAAAATGCCAAAGATTTCGGCATTCACTATTACCCTGTGTCCGATGTGCGTCAAGGTATCGTGCATATCGTTGGGCCAGAACAAGGCTGGACCTTGCCCGGCATGACCGTAGTTTGCGGCGACAGCCATACCGCCACCCACGGTGCTTTTGGTGCTTTGGCGCACGGGATAGGCACATCCGAGGTTGAGCATGTCTTGGCCACGCAAACCCTGATCCAAAAAAAATCCAAAAATATGAAGGTTGAGATCACCGGCTCTTTACGCCCAGGTGTGACAGCAAAAGACATCACTCTTTCAGTGATTGGCGCGACCGGAACGGCGGGTGGCACGGGCTATGTGATTGAATATTGCGGCCAAGCCATTCGTGAATTGTCGATGGAAGGGCGCATGACCGTTTGCAACATGGCAATTGAGGGCGGCGCCCGCGCAGGTTTGATTGCCCCTGACGAGAAAACCTATGCCTATTGCAACGGCCGACCTCATGCCCCCAAAGAGGCAGAGTGGGATAAGGCAGTGGCCTATTGGAAAACACTTTATACCGATGATAACGCCCATTGGGATCTGGTGCTGACGCTTAAAGGTGAAGATATCGCACCTGTGGTCACTTGGGGCACCAGCCCCGAGGATGTTTTGCCAATTACGGGCGAAGTACCAGCCCCCGAAAGCTTTTCAGGCGGCAAGGTCGAGGCCGTTCAACGCGCCTTGGACTATATGGGACTAACGGCGGGGCAAAAATTAACCGACATCAAGATTGACACGGTTTTTATCGGGTCTTGCACCAATGGAAGGATCGAAGATCTGCGTGCCGCGGCAGCCATCCTGAAGGGCAAGAAAGTCAAACAGGGGATACGCGCGATGGTCGTGCCCGGATCAGGCCTTGTGCGCGCACAAGCTGAAGCCGAGGGGCTGGCGCAGATCTTTTTGGACGCGGGCTTTGAATGGCGTTTGGCGGGCTGCTCGATGTGCTTGGCTATGAACCCCGATCAGCTGGCACCCGGTGAACGCTGCGCAGCCACTTCAAACCGCAATTTCGAAGGCCGCCAAGGCCGCGGTGGGCGCACACATCTTTTGTCGCCCGCGATGGCTGCAGCAGCTGCAATCACCGGACATCTGACCGACGTCCGCGAGATGATGTAAGGAAAACCGATGGAAAAATTCTCAAAAGTTACCGGCATTGCGGCCCCTATGCCTTTGATCAATATCGACACGGATATGATCATTCCCAAACAGTTTTTGAAAACCATCGCCCGCACGGGCCTTGGCAAAAACCTGTTTGACGAAATGCGCTACACGCAAGACGGAGCCGAAATTCCTGATTTCGTCTTGAACAAACCAGCCTATCGCGCGGCGCAAATTATTATTGCGGGCGATAATTTCGGTTGCGGTTCGTCGCGCGAACATGCGCCTTGGGCTTTACTTGATTTTGGCATTAGTTGTGTAATCTCGACCTCGTTTGCTGATATTTTCTATAATAACTGCTTTAAAAACGGGATTCTGCCGATCGTTTTGCCAAAAGAGCAGGTCGACGCTTTAATGAAGGATGCCCAACGCGGAGCCAATGCACGTATTAGCGTTGATCTTGAGGGCCAAACAGTTACCAGCTCGGATGGGCAATCTTACGCTTTTGAGGTCGACGCATTTCGCAAGCATTGCATGATGAACGGACTTGATGACATAGGGCTGACGTTGGAAAAAGCCCCATCCATCGACAGTTTCGAAAAAGCTGCGGTAGACCTGCGTCCTTGGGTTTAAGTAGGGGCTTACCAAGCCAAACTACTTTAAAATAAAATGGCCACCTTCAGGTGGCCGTTTTTTATTTATCAAACATTAACTTTGTTGTTCCAGCACTCGGGCAAGGGTGCGCGCTTTAAAATATGCGATCATTAGGATCTTAATCACGGCAGTTTGGGGCAGCAGCTACCCCGCAGATGAGGGGCTTACGCCAAACGCGGCTCAAACCCTGCGCATTGACACTTATAACGCGGATTTGGTGCGCAAAAAAACTTAGCTTTTCCTGGTCGATTTGCGCAAAATCACACCCCAAACCGATACGGGGCTTAACCTTAACCAAGACGGATATTTTGGCCACACTAAGGATGCGATGGCTTGCGGCGCACTTGCGGGGCAAGCGGGATTATGACACCTGCCCGAAATAACACCCTTGCATCAGTAGCTGCGTGGGCCTCGTGGCATTTTCCCGTTTTGGTTGATGCAGAAGCCTTAGCGATCCTTGACACTTAGCACCTGAAGCGGCTAGGTCTTTTTGAGTATTTTTAGCCTCAGGAGCCTATGGTGGCCAATCCCACAATTCTTATTCTTGCCGGTGACGGCATCGGTCCAGAAGTCATGACACAGGTAAAGCGTGTCATTCATTGGTTTGACGAAAAGCGCGGCTTGCATTTTGATGTGACCGAAGATCTTGTCGGCGGCGCTGCCTATGATGTGCACGGCACACCGTTGACCGATGAAACCATGACCAAGGCCCATGCGGCGGATGCGGTGCTTTTGGGCGCTGTTGGTGGCCCGAAATATGACGTCCTTGATTTCTCGGTCAAGCCAGAGCGCGGCCTTTTGCGTTTGCGCAAAGAAATGGATTTGTTTTCAAACCTGCGCCCTGCCCAATGTTTTGACGCTTTGGCCGACTTCTCAAGCCTAAAACGTGATATTGTGGCTGGTCTCGATATTATGATCGTGCGCGAATTGACCTCGGGAGTTTATTTTGGTGAGCCGCGCGGCATTTTCGTCGAAGGCAACGAGCGCGTGGGTATCAACACCCAACGCTACACAGAGTCCGAGATTGCGCGCGTAGCACGTTCAGCCTTTGAACTGGCCCGCCGCCGTTCGAACAAAGTCTGCTCGATGGAAAAAGCCAATGTGATGGAATCGGGCGTCTTGTGGCGCGAAGTCGTACAAAAAGTGCGCGACGAAGAGTATCCAGATGTTGAGCTGTCGCATATGTATGCCGACAACGGCGCCATGCAGTTGGTGCGCGCACCCAAACAATTCGACGTGATTGTAACGGACAATCTGTTTGGCGATGTATTGTCTGACTGTGCGGCCATGTTGACAGGCAGCTTGGGGATGTTGCCTTCGGCTAGCCTAGGTGCGCCAATGGCAAATGGACGCCCAAAAGCACTTTATGAACCCGTCCATGGCTCGGCCCCAGATATCACTGGCATGGGTAAGGCTAATCCAATTGCCTGTATTTTGTCTTTTGCGATGGCCTTACGCTATTCGTTTGATCAAGGCGAAGACGCCAAAAGGGTGGAAAATGCGATCGAAAAAGTGCTTGCTGACGGTGTGCGTACGGCCGATTTGATGGGCCCAGACGGGGGAACGGCAGTGTCAACCTCTGGCATGGGTGACGCAATTTTGGCCGCATTGGACGCAAGTCTTTAAGGCATACCACCCGTTAACAATGCAAAAAACTGATGTATAAAGGGCCTGCGGGCCCTTTATACCTGTTGAACCTATCGAATGAAGGTCAAACATGTCTCCTAATTTACGCGGTGTTTTCTATTCTTTGATGTCTTTTGGGATTTTCGCCACCCACGACGTAGCTGTCAAAACCTTGGGCGGGCATTATTCGCCGGTGCAGATTATTTTCTTTAGCGTTCTTTTGGGCTTTCCTTTGGTAACGCTGTTATTGATCACCGATCGCAGCGACGGAAATTTACGCCCCAAGCACCCGTGGTGGAGCACTTTACGTACGCTTTGCGCGGTAGTGACGGGCCTGTCGGCCTTTTACGCCTTTTCCGCACTTCCGCTGGCCCAGACCTATGCAATTTTATTTGCAGCCCCATTACTCATCACGCTATTGGCAATTCCGATCCTGGGTGAGCGCGTGGGCCTGCGTCGCGGCGCAGCCGTGCTGGTTGGAATGATCGGCGTTTTGATCGTACTACGTCCATCGGTGCAACCCTTAGAGCTGGGACATCTAGCGGCCTTGGCTTCGGCCGTTTTTTGGGCGCTTTCCTCGGTCATTGCGCGCAAGATTGGTTCGGACGAGCGTCCTGCCGTGCTGATCCTTTACCCTATGCTGGCCAATTTTGTGGTCTTGGGAATAGCTTTGCCCTTTGTTTATAAGCCTATGCCCATAGAAGATATGGGGCTGATCGCGGTGATCGCGAGTTTTGGCTTTGTGGCCACGCTGTTCATTATAGCCGCCTACCGCAATGCCGAGGCGGTTATTGTGGCCTCGATGCAATATTCGCAAATGCTGTGGGCGATTTTTTATGGGTTTTTATTCTTTAGTGAATGGCCTGATAATTTCACCCTAGTGGGAGCTGGCGTGATTATGGCTAGCGGTGTATACATAGTGATGCGCGAAGCCAGCGCCAAGACATCCGACCTGCAGCCCGTTTTGGCATCGCGCGCAAGGCCTGATACGGGCACAATGGTGAAATCAAGCCTGTTTGGCCTGATCAAACCATCGCAAAAAAAACTTCCCTAACCCTGAGCGATTCTGCTCCTCAAGAGGATTTGCGGTTTTGCCATGCACGAGAAATATAATCTGCCGTCATCAAATCCAGATGTGCGCCACCGCCATTTTTGGCGATGGTGATTTCGGTGTTTGAGCTACGAGCAAAAGCACCTGAGGCGATATCATAAAAGTCGGCTTTGACATCACTTGCATCAATGACACCGCGCGCAATCGGATCTTTTAACTCGCCAATATGGCTTATTGTGGTCACGCGGCTGTCGACAAATATCGACGCACGTTTTAAAGCAAGATCATCAACTTCGCGCATATCTGGACGGTAGGCACCGATCAAATCTAAATGCGTCCCCGCCCGCAGCCACGCGCCTTGCAAGATGGGGGTCGTACTCATTGTGGCGGTGCAGATAATATCGCTTTGCGCCACGGCACCCGCCAGATCTTGAGTCGCGCACATATTGGGGAACAGGGCGGCCATAACCTCGGCCCCCACGAATGAGCGACTCCAAACCGTAAAACGCGCGTTAGGCCAATGGCTTTGATAGGCCAAAACCATATTTTTCGCGACGGTGCCTGCGCCAATGATCAAAATATTTTGCGCGTCAGGCCGCGCCAAAAGCTTGGCGGACAATAAACTATCGCCTGCAGTTTTCCATTTGGTCACCAAGTGAAAATCAATCACAGCAGAAAGCAGCCCTGTCAGATCATCATACAGCGTGACTGAACCGTTTACGGTGGGCAGGTCTTGGGTTGGGTTTTGCGGGAAGATTGTGGCGACTTTGACAAGCTGCCCCATCCCATCAATCCACGCAGCCCGATTAAGCAATGTATCTTTGTTACGATATAGCAATATATCGGAAATTTCAGCCTTAGGCAGCTGATGGCCCGCTTGCAAAGCCTGTGTTAAGTCCACCCATGTTAAGCTTGCCTCTGCGTCGAAACCAATTTGCGCAACGCTCATAATTGCCCCTCTTTGATGGTTAAAAGTCCAACCTCAACCAATTTATCGGCCCAGCCTTGTGCTGTGCCAAACTGATAAACTTGCCACCCACGCGCCTTTGCTGTTGTAATATTTGCCTCTCGGTCATCTGCAAAAATCAGTTCAGCCCCCACGAGGCCGCAGTCACGCTCAACAAAGGCGTAAAGCTCGGGGTCTGGCTTTAAAAGACCAATACGCCCCGACACATAAAAGCGGTCAAATTCATTCAAAAAATCATATTGTGTTTGCGCATATTCAAAAGAATAAATGCCAAAATTGGTCAGGGTAAAGACCGCAATACCCTTGGCGCGCAACAGCCGCAAAAGGTGGATCGAACCTTCGATACGCGGCGAAGCCATCTCGATCCAACGGTCATACCACATTTCAACTTCGGCTTGCCATTTAGGGTGTGCGCGCGCCGTCTGATATACGGTTTCTTTAAAGAAAGCGCCCGCATCAATGGCGGCGTTCATCCCGTCTAGATCAACCTCACCAAACAAGGCGCTGCGCTTTTCGGGGCCAATCACACTGTCATAGAACCGTTCGGGTTCCCATTCGATCAGCACATTGCCAATGTCAAAGATCACAGCTTTAGGTGTCATAACAACCTCATATACTGGGCAAGAGTTTTGCTTGGCGCACCAATCGCTCAAGCACATCCAAAAAACGCGACCGATCCGCTTTGGAAAAAGGTCGCCCAGAGCCTGCGCGAAACGGATCCGCAGAGCGAAGGTCAGACATCAAATCGCGCGTTGCCAAAGCCATGCCTATATTGGCTTGATTAAGTACTTCGCCATTATGTTTCAGAACCATCGCACCACTGGCCACACATTTGGCGGCCAAAGGAATATCACCCGTCACGACCACATCGCCCAAGCCGCAGGCTTCAGCAATCCATTTGTCAGCCTCATCTGGCCCGTCGGCAACAAAGACGCTTTCGACCAAAGGGTTGGCACTGGGCCGAATTCCCCCGTTTGAGACTAGGATCATGCGCATTTTATGCCGTGTGGCTACGCGCTCGGCCTCGGCCTTAACGGGGCATGCATCGGCGTCAATATAGATGGCAGCGGCTTTGGGCCTATCCTCCATCAGCTTGCACCATGATCGGTAAAGCCCAAGCGATCACCAACGAAACGGTGAGAATACTAAAGGCCGTTGATACCAAAATCGACGCTGAAACGCGCTGCGGAGCCACGCCAAAATATTGGGCAAGTATATAAACATTTCCTGCCACGGGCAGGGCTGCGGCGCAGACCATCACGGCGGCCAAATGGGCATCGACATGAAAAATCCAAAAGGCAGCAATTGCCACTGCAGCAGGATGCAAGAATAACTTTGTAAAGCTGATCCAGCCCGCCACGCCCAAACGCTCGGCCGATTTTACGGCCAGTGAGGCGCCAATGGCAAACAGTGCACCCGGCGTCGAGGCACCGCCAAGCAGCGTTAAAAAGTCAGACATCACAACAGGCATCGGCGGCGCCAAAAGCGACCAGCCAAGGCCTAAACACATAGAAACAATCATCGGATTTTTTACCAACCCAAGCAACAGTCGTCCATATGCCGCCCGCGTCATGCGACCTTCGCGCGATGCAGTGATAACAATAGTGATAAGGGTGGAGAAAACGATCAAATCAATGGCTAAAACCATCAAAACAGGCCCTGCGGCTAATGGCCCAAGCAATACCACCAACATGGGCATGCCCAAAAAACCTGTGTTGCCGATCACGCCGCACTGAGCCTCAATTGCGGCTTCTGCCAAACTCGTGCCGCGCATGCGCGAAATCCCAAAGCTCAGGCAGTAAACCACACTAGAACCCAAAAGATAGGCCGCAACAAAACGCCAATCAAAAAGTTCAGCTAAAGACAACTGGGCTGCAAAGCGAAACAACATGGCCGAAAGTGCAAAGTAAAAGACGAATTGTGTCAGGCTTGCCGCTGCCTGCGCGGAGACAAAGCGCGTGCGTGCTGCCCCATAACCAAGACCAATAATAGCGAAGAACGGCAATGTCTTAAGAAATATCGCAAGCATGATTTGGGCCCAATTTTTCGCCCAAACTTTCATGGCAAGGGGGAGGATGCAAGTCTGATCCGTATCTTATCCGTAATATGATTTAACCCGCGCCAATAAATGCTCCCGCCGCAAAAACCAAGGCCCCGCCGACTACCACTTGCAAAGTAGCTCGCCAAAAGGGGGTGCCCATAAAACGGTTTTGAATCCATGCAATAGCCCATAATTCTACAAAAACAACAATCATTGCAATGATTGTGGCCGTCCAAAAATCAACAATCAAATAGGGCAAAGCGTGCCCCATACCTCCCAATGTAGTCATCACGCCGCTAGCCAATCCGCGTTTCGCAGGTGAGCCGCGCCCCGATAACACGCCGTCATCATGTGCGGCCTCGGTAAAGCCCATCGATATCCCCGCCCCAACCGAGGCTGCGGTACCTACCAAAAAGGTGGTCCAGGTATCTTGGGTGGCAAAGGCGGTTGCAAAAATTGGAGCTAAGGTGGACACTGACCCATCCATCAAGCCAGCCAAGCCCGGCTGCACCCATGTCAGCAAAAACTGCCTATGGGCTGCTGCATTTTCTTTATTACGGGTCTCGTCGGGCAGATGTTGCGCACTCAGCTCTTCTGCGCTGTCAACATGGCCCGCCTCGGCAGCGGCCAAATCACCCAAAAGCTTGCGCGTGGCCGCATCTTGCACCTTGGTATAAGCTTTTTCATAAAATTTTTGAGCCGTTTTTTCCATGCTGGTGGCTTCTGAGCGAATGGCCGCAAGACTAAGAGCTTTAGCCAACCAAATTGGGGTGCGATTGTAAAATCCAGCCACATGTTCGCGCCGTAAAAGCGGAATATCCGTGCCAAAGCGATTGACATGAAGGTTTATCAAACTTTGGCGGTGGGTATCTTCTTCTAGGGCCATGGCGTCGAACATCAGGGCCGAGGCCTCATACTCGGGGCGCAAATGCGCGGCAAAGCTGCGATAGATGCGCGCGTCATCTTCTTCTGAGGAAATGGCCAAAGCTACGATCTCTTGCTCGGTCAAACTGTCGAACTTTTTCCGGTTAGACAAAAACATGAGAGCTCCTTTTAGAAATATTCTAAAGTTGCGATAGCAACCTTATTGAATAATACAAGCGCTAGGCAAACTGACCATGGCAAAACCATCCCGCCGAAGTAATCCCCCCATGCGCATAAAACAACCATAACCGTTCTGAAGTACTCACTTCAACACGCCAATAGTCGCGGGCCCCCGAACGCCAGTCGGGGTCATCAAGCCACCATTCAGGGGCTATGCGTTCAGGGCCTATGGCTTGGAGCACAGCAAAATCCCGTCTGCGCCAGCGAAATGTGGTAGGCACATGTGGCACAGCATCCGCGCCGAGCGCTTCTGGGCGAAAAATCAACAGCGGGCGCGGCGTCGGAGGGCATGGCCAAACTTTGGGCGAGGGCTCAGACCAGGCCGCCGACAGAATGAGGGCGCTTTTTTCAGGTATATTGCTTTGGGCCGGATGCAGACGCGTTACACAGTCGCTACCCAATTTAGTCACAAGCTTGCCGATCAGATCATCAAAAGCGCTATCTTGGCTTTGGCGCGTGACCGCATTTTGCAAAGCAATCGCATGGCCTGAATGTTGAAGCGCGACGATGGCTTCGCTAGCAACCACCATTAGGCGCAAACAATCAATGCCAAAGCCCGGTTCAATTTGACCATATTTCAGCATCAAAAGTGGGTGGATGCGCTCAGGATCTTGCGCAGCACGCGTGAGACCCACTTCGATCACCTGCACTTGCCCATCGGTGCGAAAGGCCTGAAGACGTACCCGCCTTGCCCCCTGCCCTTTCAATCTCAGTTGGGCACAGAGGACAGGTAAAAGCCGTTCAACCCCCGCAACAATATCGGCCAAAAGGCCGATGGGTTCGGGCAGAGTTAGGCGCACAACAAACCGCTGCACTACCCGTGCAGGGGAAATAGGCTCGGCTTCTAGGCCCAAGGCCTGATCAAGCCTTCGCAGCAAAAGGATACCAAAACGTTTGGATAGCCCAGCGCGTGGAAGGGCTAAAAGGTCAGAAATCTGGCGCACACCCAATCGCGCAAGGCTCGCAACCGTTTCCTCAGGAAGGCGCAAGGCAGCAATTGGCAAAGGTTTAAGCGCCGCGCGGCTTTCTCCAACCATGGCAATAGCGCTTAAATCAATCCCTTGGGGCATCTCCAAAATGGGGGCTGTCCCACCCCTTTCCCAATGGCGTCGCTTGGTGGCACGTGCCCTTGTGGCGCGCGCCTCTTGTGCGATGGCGTCGCCACTACGATGCACGGCCTGCGCCTGCCCCGCATAACGCGCCAAAGCCCATGCCGCCCCAGCCGTGTCGGCCAAGCCCATGCGCACTGTAAGACCCAAAGCAAGACTATCGCGATACGCCTCTTGCATGAGGGGCTGTTCGCCTCCGAATAAATGCGCACAGCCCGTTATATCAATCAGCAAACCAGCCCGCCCCTCTTGCGCGACCCAAGGTGAAAACTTACCTGCCCAGCGTTGTAGAGCCTGCAAAAATAGCGCATCGCGTAAAGGTTCAGCTATTTTACTGGTCAGGCTGGAACAAAGAGCTGTGGCATCGCGCAATGGTTGGCCCAAGCGCAGGCCTGCCTGCTCGGCCTCCTGATTTAGGCTTAACAAAACCTGCCCCGCGGCAGGGGAGCTCGCCACCGCAAAGGGTCCCAAGGACCCAAAGCCCTGTGCACGCACCATCCGTTCAGCCGCAAGGCGAGAAAACCAAAGGCAAAGGATTCGCTTCATGCATACATGTTCTCATTTTGTTCTTATATGCACAAGATGGCGCGTCTAACCCTTCAGTTCGTCGGAAAACGATGACCACCATACAGAAAAATGATACGCTTTTGACCAAAAAGCCAAGCATTCAACACAGCCATCTCAACACTAGACGCCAAAAACACATCCGCAAACAGAGAGGGTCTTGGAATGTTGGCGCCAGCGGCACAAGCTGGCAAAAAAGTTACAGAATGTAAGCTTGGCAAGGGGGTTTGACACAGCCGAACCCCTGCCCCAATAGCTTAACCACAGTTGATTTTGTAAACCAAACCTTGCGTATCCAGCGAAAAATTGATGCGGTTTGCGGCATATTCTTGGGTGACAATACCCCCAACTGCCACGATACGAAACGGCCGGTTCCATTCGCGCGTCTCAATCTCTTGGGCATTTTGACCAAGCAAGTCTTGATAATCGGCCGCATGGCAGGTGTCTGGTTCACGGGCAAAAAGGTTTGCCTTTTCAATGCCTACTTCTACAGCGGCAAGATCCGTCACTATGGGAACCAATGGAATAACTGGGGGCGCGGGAACAATGGGCGCTTTTGCAATTTCATAGCCGCTACTATCGGTGCAGGCAGCAAGTGCTAAAAACAAAAAGGTCGCAAAGGGGGTGAAAAGCTGTTTCATAGGGGCCAACTCTTAGGTTATTTAGAGTGTCATCGCATAATTGCTTATAAATGAACAGGAAGGATTTGTCATGATCACACGTGCTGCAGTGGCTGTTGAGGCGGGAAAACCCCTTGTCATCATGGATGTTCGCCTTGATGGACCTAAATATGGCGAAGTTTTAATCGAGATCAAAGCCACCGGCATTTGTCACACGGATGAATTCACCCTGTCTGGTGCAGATCCTGAAGGGCTTTTTCCATCGATTCTAGGCCATGAAGGTGCGGGCATTGTGATCAAAATAGGCGAAGGCGTGACCAGTCTTGCGGTGGGTGATCATGTAATCCCGCTTTATACGCCCGAATGCCGCAGCTGTCCCAGCTGCCTAAGCCGCAAAACCAATCTTTGTACCGCCATTCGCACCACCCAAGGACAAGGACTTATGCCCGATGGCACCACGCGCTTTTCCATGATGGATGGCACACCTATCTATCACTATATGGGGTGCTCAACCTTTGCCAATCACACGGTGATGCCCGAAATTGCCTTGGCCAAAGTGCGCTCCGATGCACCTTTTGACAAGATTTGCTATATTGGCTGTGGTGTGACAACCGGAATTGGGGCCGTGATCAATACGGCCCAAGTTGAAATCGGCGCAAAGGCGGTGGTCTTTGGATTGGGCGGTATTGGGCTAAATGTTATTCAAGGCCTGAAAATGGCGGGCGCCGATATGATTATTGGCGTTGATTTGAATGATGACAAAGAGGAATGGGGCCGACGATTTGGTATGACCCATTTCGTCAACCCCTCAAAAATCGATGCCGCGGTCGTGCCCCATATTATTGAGATAACCAAAACCCCTTTTGACCAAATTGGCGGTGCTGACTACTCATTTGACTGTACGGGCAACGTCAAAGTGATGCGCGATGCGCTAGAATGCACCCACCGCGGTTGGGGGCAATCAATTGTGATTGGCGTCGCCCCTGCGGGTGCGGTCATTGAAACGCGCCCCTTCCAACTGGTCACAGGGCGCATTTGGAAAGGCACCGCCTTTGGTGGCGCGCGCGGGCGCACAGATGTACCAAAGATTGTGGATTGGTACATGGACGGAAAGATTGAGATTGACGCAATGATCACCCACCAAATGCCGCTAAAAGATATCAACAAAGCCTTTGATCTGATGCGTGATGGCAAAAGCATCCGCTCGGTCGTTGTCTTTTAGGCATGGTGTTTTAGCTGGGCGCAATCGTGGTTGCGCTTGGGGCCTTTGGGGTTAACATCGGGCGCAACAGCGCCATCGGATGCGCCCGCAAGGTCAAACGTAGCGCCACATAATCTTCGACTACCTGTTCGCCCAGCGCCATTTGCGCAAAGATGGCGTTGGGCTCTGCGCAGGCTTCGCCGTCAATATCTTGGCCGAACAGCGGCAAGGGCGCGCTATCGGCCAGGCCTTTGGCCTCCCAAAGCGCATCGCGCCTTGTCATATCTAATGCGGCAAAAGCGTCGGCCTCGGCCAAGCGGGTCAGACTGGCCCGAGACAGGCCCGCGCGGCGCCACAGATCTTGCACATTTTGATAGCCATTGCCCCGCGCGGCAATCAACCATTGCGCTTCAACCTGTGACAGGCCCTTAATCTGCCGAAGGCCCAAACGCAGAGCCAATTTGCCTTGGCCTATCGGCTCTAGACTATGGTCCCATTGGCTGGAGTTGATACAAACGGGCCGCAACTCAACCCCATGGGCGTGGGCGTCTCGCACGATTTGGGCGGGCGCATAAAAGCCCATGGGCTGCGCATTTAGTAAAGCACAAGCAAAGACTGCTGGATGATGACATTTGATCCAAGCCGAAGCATAGACCAACAGAGCGAAAGACGCCGCATGGCTTTCAGGAAAACCATAGCTGCCAAACCCTTCAATCTGCGAGAAGCACCGCGCGGCAAAGTCGCCATCGTAGCCGTTGGTCGCCATGCCCGCTAAAAAACGCTCCTTCAAACTGCTGACATTGCCATGTTTTTTAAAGGTGGCAAGGGCACGGCGCAGGCGGTCGGCCTCAAGCGGGGAAAAGCCCGCACCAATAATCGCAATTTGCATGGCCTGTTCTTGAAAAAGCGGCACCCCTAATGTTTTTCCCAATACCCGCCCCAAAGCGTCAGAGGGAAAGGACACGGGCTCCGCACCTGTTCGGCGGCGCAAATAGGGATGCACCATATCGCCTTGAATGGGGCCGGGGCGTATGATGGCTACTTGAATTACAAGATCATAAAAACACAGTGGCCGCATACGGGGCAGGAAGTTCATCTGCGCGCGGCTTTCCACTTGAAATACACCCAAACTATCAGCCCGGCACAGCATATCATAGGTGGCGCGATCCTCGGCAGGCAGGCTGGCCAGATCGTAAGACAGGCCATGATGTTTTGCCAAAAGATCAAAGGCCTTGCGCAAACAAGTCAGCATACCCAAAGCCAAAATATCAATTTTCAAAATACCCAAAGCGTCAATATCGTCTTTGTCCCAACATATCACGGTACGATCTTCCATCGTGGCATTTTCAATAGGCACCAAAGAATCAAGCCTGCCTTGGGTAATGATAAATCCTCCCACATGCTGAGACAAATGCCGCGGGAACCCTTGAATTTCGGCAATAAGCACCAAGGCTTGCGACAGGGATTTGTCGTTAGGGTCAAGTCCAATTTCCCGCAAACGGGCGGGACTGATAGTGCCGCCGCCCCCCCATCCCCAGATTTGCGAGGACATGGCCGACAGCGTATCTTCCGCCAAGCCCATCGCGCGCCCCACCTCGCGCACGGCCCTTTTGCCACGGTAGTGGATAACTGTTGCACAAAGACCCGCGCGGTGGCGGCCATAGCGAGCATAGATATGTTGGATCACCTCTTCTCGGCGTTCGTGTTCAAAATCAACGTCAATATCGGGCGGCTCGTCACGGGCTTCTGAGACGAACCGCTCAAACACCATCGTGCCAATTTCCGGAGAGACCGAGGTCACCCCCAAAGCATAGCACACAATCGAATTAGCCGCCGATCCGCGCCCCTGGCACAAAATGCCTCTTTGGCGAGCAAAATCTACAATATCACGCACGGTTAAAAAATAGGGCTCGTAGCGCAACTTACCAATCAGTGCCAATTCATGTGCCACTTGCGCGCGCACCTTGTTAGGCGCGCCCGCAGGATAACGCCAAGCCAGCCCCCTTTCGACCAAACGGGCCAAGCGCTGGGGAGCCGTTTCACCATCCTCCTCTTCCGAAGGATACTCATAACGCAGCTCATCTAACGAAAAGTGCAGGCTTTGCGCAATCTGATCGGCGGCGGCAACAGCAGATTCATGGCCGATGAACAGCCGCGCGATTTCCACACCCGAGCGCAGGCGCCTTTCCGCATGGGCCAAAGCATGGCGGCCCAATTGGTCAACCCGCAGGCCCAAACGAATGGCGCATAATACATCAGCCAATTTGCGCCGCGCCCCATGATGCATCAAAGGCTGAGCCGAGGCCACAAGCCCGATCCCCAAAGAATTGCCTAAACGTTGCAATCGCGCAAAGCGGGCACGGTCCTGCCCGTCATAAAGTGGGGCCATCACAAAAAAGACATCTGCACCAAAATGGCGTTTTAATCTGCGCGCCGCCCAAAAACTAACCGCATCAGTTGGATGTACCAACAGCACAGAACCCTGCCCCCAAGCTATCAGATCAACCAGATCCAACTCACAAGCACCTTTGGCGGCACGCAAACGACCAAGCGTCAGCAAACGGCAAAGCCGCCCCCAAGCGGCACGATCTTTGGGCAGCATGGTAACGGTGCAGCCGCCACAAAACATCAGCCGCGTGGCCGGCAGCACACGCGGTGCCTCCCCCCCTTCGCGAGTGATCTCTCGCGCGGCAACATGGGCGCGCACAATTCCCGCGACCGAGTTTTCATCCGCAATCGCCAAAGCCGTCAGCCCCAACAAAGCCCCACGTCGTACCAGCTCTTCGGGATGCGAAGCGCCTTTTAGGAAGGTGAAGTTTGACAGGGCCGACAATTCAGCAAAGGGCAGAACCGGCATGGGATCTCCAGAACGAATGGAGAACATTCTAGCGCAGCTGCAAGGATGGGTCTAGCCCCCGATCACAGATTCAAAAAGAGCAATTGTCACAAACCCGTCAGGGGTCAGCCCCATGTCAGCTTGATACTGACGCACCGCCGCTGCCGTGTTAGGGCCAAATTTGCCGTCGGCTCCTTTGGTTTCATATCCCCTTAGGGTGAGGTTTTTTTGCAAGCAGGCAAGCTCGGGCGTGGTTAGGGCACGGGCGTGGCGTGGCCATTCTTGCGCAAAAGCCCCCCCTCCCATCAAGCGGTCCGCCAAATGGGCCACCGCCAACGCATAAGCATCCGAGGCATTATAGGATTTGATCACATCAAAATTCTGGGTCAGAAAAAAGGCAGGGCCTTGATGGCCAGCGGGCAGGTGCAGCCTGACGTTTAGGCTCAAGGGTAGTTCTTGCGCGACAAACCCCACCCTTTGCGCACACCAAAAGGCCACAGGCCTGCGCTGATCACTGTGCAAAAGCGACCAATCAAACACATTTGGCAAACGCACTTCGCACCCCCAAGAAACCGCCGCGTCCCAGCCAGAATTTTGTAAATAGGCTGCAATCGAGGCCAGCGCGTCGGTGGGCTCATCCCCCCAAATATCGCGTTTTCCGTCTTGATCATAATCAACCGCATGGGCCAGATAGGCGCTTGGCATGAATTGCCCATGCCCCATCGCCCCCGCCCAAGAGCCCATAAGCCCCTGCGGAGACACATCACCTGCCACTAAAATCTGCAAAGCGCCCAGCAGCTCGGCTTCAAAAAACGCGCGCCGCCGCCCGTCAAAGGCCAAGGTCGCCAAACAGTCCAACACAGGTAAAGAACCGCGCACCTGCCCATAGGCGCTTTCAATACCCCAAAATGCGGCAATAAGCCCAGCGCCAACACCATAGTCACGCGCGAGTTTTGCGAAAAGATCCTGATAAAGCACCAGCATTTTCCGGCCATCATCGATCCGTTGATCGGACAGAGCACGGTCCAGATAAGACCATATACGGCTAGAAAATTCAGGCTGCGTGCGATCTTTTTTAAGCACAAGCGTTTGCACTTTTACGCCAGACATCATCTGCGCATAAAGGCCAAGATCAAGGCCTGCCAGCTGGGCCTTGGCCCCAAAGGCTTGCACCCATGTTTCAAAAGTCAGATCAGCGTCAGGCTGCATTGCAAAGGGCCTTATTTAGGGTGCGCCAAATTCGGCCAAAAGGGTGCCAGTTGTCAAACGAAACTCCTTAGGGGCGCACGCGCTTTAATTTGCGTTTAATTTTGTCGGCCTTGGCCAATCCTTCGCGCGGTTTACGCGGAGCAAAGCGGGTCTTTTTGCCTGCTGCGCCACCGCGCCCTTTTGGCATATTTTTGCCATCCATCTCTATAAGTTCAAACATCACGCCCCCGGTCAGGGCCACAGCCTCGGCCAAGCGCACGGTGACGCGCTGGCCAAGACCAATGGTCAACCCGCTGTTTGAGCCAACCAAACATTGATGATCTGGGTCAAAATGGAAAAACTCTTGCCCAAGTGAGCGGATCGGCACCAACCCATCGGCACCCGTTTCATCGAGCTTTACGAACAACCCAAACCGCTGCACGCCCGACACGCGTCCAGAAAACTCAGCACCCACGCGGTCAGCCAAATAGGACGCCAAATATCGATCTGAGGTGTCGCGCTCCGCCAGCATCGACCTGCGCTCCGTGTCGCTGATTTGTTTGGCAGTTTCGGCCAAATGCTCAAGATCAAAGGCCGAAAGCCCATCATCACCCCAGCCATGCGCCGAGATTAGCGCCCGATGCACGATCAAATCGCTGTACCGCCGAATGGGCGAGGTGAAATGCGCGTAACAGCGCAGGGACAGGCCAAAATGGCCGAAGTTCTCAGGGTGATAATAGGCCTGCGTCATCGACCTAAGGGTCGAGACATTCATCAACTCAGCAAAATCCGTGTCGCGGGCCTGGTGCAAAAGGCGGTTTAAGTGGCTGGTGCGCAGAACTTGCCCCTTGGCCATAATAAACCCCGAGGCTTCGGCCACTTCGCGCAAAGACTCAAGTTTTTGGGGACTGGGCTCTTCATGTACCCTAAACAACAACGGCTGTTTGGCCGAGATCAGGGCTTCGGCGGCTGCCACATTGGCCAAAATCATGAATTCTTCGATCAGTTTGTGGGCATCCAGACGATCTTTAAAGTCAACTGATACGACTTTACCATCATCAGAAAGTACGATTTTACGCTCTGGCAACTCAAGATCCAGCGGCTGGCGGCGTGACCGCTCTTGCCCCAAACAGGCATAGGCAGCGTAAAGCGGTTTAATCACAGTCTCAAGAAAGGGGACGCATTTCGAATTGGGCGCGCCATCAAAAGCCTCTTGCACCTCTTCATAATGCAAACTTGCCGGCGAGCGCATCAAGGCCCGCAAGAACCGATGGCTTATTTTCGCACCCGAAGCATCAATCACCATTCGCGCTACCAAACAGGCACGGTCCACACCCTCATGCAACGAACAAAGATCGCCCGACAAAGCATCTGGCAACATCGGCACAACGCGGTCGGGAAAATAGCTTGAGTTACCACGTGACCGGGCTTCGCGGTCAAGGGGTGAATTAGGGCGCACATAATGTGCGACGTCGGCGATGGCCACATAAAGCACAAAGCCACCTGGATTTTTGGGGTCTTCATCGACCACCGCAAAGACCGCATCGTCATGGTCGCGCGCATCCGAAGGGTCAATTGTTACCAAAGGCAGGTCACGCAAATCTTCGCGCCGTCCTAATGGGGCGGGCAAGGCGGCCGTGGCGGCCGCGATCACTTCTGTCGGAAACCGATCGGGAATGCCATGTTGGTGAATGGCAATCAAGCTAACAGCTTTGGCCCCAGAAGGGTCCCCCAGGCGTGCCACGATCCGCGCGATGGGCAGGCCCAGACGTTTGCCGCTTTCTTGCACGGCTTCAACCAACTCACCCTCTTTAGCATCATGGGTTGCGCCGTTTGGCACATGCCATTCAGTGTCATTGCGCTTATCAATCGGCATAATCCGCCCGCCTTCGCTGGTGGCGCGAAAAATACCAACGCAGCGTTGGGCGGTATTAGCCAGCTGACGGATCAGCCGTGCGGTATGGCTGTGGTCGGCCTCTCCACTTTCGGTAAGGCGCGCTAAGATATGATCCCCCGCTCCAAGAGCAGGATCGCCTGCGCCCGTCAGCACTAAGATGCGCGGTGCGGGGCCTTTTCCTGCCCATTCGGCAGGGCTTGCAAAAAGATCACCCTGCGCATCTGGCCCAATAATCTGCAAAACCGAGACAGGCGGCAATTTGGCCGCGTCTGAAAAAGTGCGGCGCTTTTTAACCACAGCGCCTTCGCTGGCCAAGTCGCGCAACATCGCTTTCAATGCAATGCGCGCCGAAGACCCCTTTATACCAAAAGCCTTCGCAATATCGCGCTTGGCTGTTAGAGTTGGGTTTTCATCAATCCATGCAAGGAGTGCGGCTTTGGTAGGTATATGATCCATAGGCCCCCTTTATCATGGGTCTGGGACCATGTCATGGCACATTCCGCCCCTGCGGATCAAAAGATCAAAACCATGTCTTGGTGATCAATTCCCGCATCTAGATAGGGCGCATCAATGGCAACAAAGCCCAGTTTTTCATAAAACCCCAAGGCGTGGGTCTGAGCGCCAAGCTTGACCTTTTGCACTGCTGAGCACGTGCGAAAATGCGCGACAGCCGCAAGGATCAAGGCTGCGCCAATCCCGTTACCACGCAGATGAGCCAGGACACACACGCGCCCAATCTTACCCAAACCCTCAACTTCAAAAAGTCGGGCAGAGCCTGCGGGCGCGCCTTGCCAATGTGCCAAAAGATGGGTGGCAATGTCATCTTGATCATCGATTTCATCCGCCTCACTCACGCCCTGTTCTTCGATAAAGACCACGCGGCGCAGCTGACGGCAAAGGGCGATATCTTGGGTTGGGGCGATCATCAAACTCATGCGAAGTAATCCCGTAAAATGCGGCCATAAATCGCTTTAAGCGCGTGAATTTGAGCCACTTCGACACGCTCGTCCACCTGATGCATGGTTTTGCCCACCAAGCCAAATTCAACAACTGGACAGTGGTTTTTAACAAAACGCGCATCCGACGTGCCCCCCGTGGTTGAGGCTTGGGGCAAAATCCCTGTCTCTGCCTTGACCGCACTCGCCACCAGATCTGAAAAAGCTCCAGGCGGGGTAAGAAAGCTTTCGCCCGAAATTGTAACCCGCATTGTCATTTCAACCCCCGTTTGCATTTGGGTTTGGGCCAGATGATCGGCCAACAGCTGGCTCAGGCTTGCGCCCGAGTGGCTGTCGTTAAACCGGATATTCACCGTGGCCCGACAACTGGCAGGAATGACGTTATTGGCCAAATTGCCAGTGTCAATTGTGGTGATCGCAATGGTCGAAGCATCAAAATGCGCTGTGCCCGTGTCAAGGGGCTGCGCAGTCAGCGTCACCATCAGCTGCACCATCGCCGCAACAGGGTTTTTCGCCCGATGCGGATAGGCAGAGTGGCCTTGAATGCCCTGCGCGGTGATATAAGCACTCATCGAGCCACGCCGACCGATTTTCATTGCCTCGCCCAGATGGTCGGGACAGGTGGGCTCACCCACGAGACAATGGGTCATAGCCTCGCCATTTTGAGCCATATAGTCCAACAGCGCCAAAGTGCCGTGCAGGCCGTCGGCCTCTTCATCACCGGTGATGGTTAGGATCACGGCACCGTCCGGGGGGGTCATGCGCACGAAATCAATCGCAGCCGCGACAAAGGCCGCAACTCCCGACTTCATGTCAGTGGCCCCACGCCCCCAAAGCCAACCCTCTTTGATAACACCCCCAAACGGGTCATGCGTCCAAGCGGCAAGGTCGCCCACGGGCACCACGTCCGTATGGCCATTAAAGCCAAAAGATTTGTTGGCCCTCACCCGCCCCCAGCGCGCAAATAGGTTTGATATCCCTTCGCGCTCAACTCGTACACAGTCAAAATTCGCCGATTCCAACAAACTTTGCAGCAAGACTAAAGCACCCCCCTCTTGCGGAGTGACCGACGGGCAGCGCACCAAATCAGCGCAAAGAGCAACCGGATCAATGGGGCTTTGGGTCATCTTAGGCCTTTCGCATCATTCAAAAAAAGGCGTCATCTGTGCAACGACAACCGAATTTTCATCTAAAGCCCGCGTCATCAAGGCGCGCTCTTCCTCTGATATTTCATCACCATTTTCCAACCGCTCATCCAGACTACCATAGCCTGAGACATCCAAAGGAGCTAAATCAGCTGCCTTTAAAATCGCAACTGTTTCTCGCACCGCTTCGGCTTCATCAACGCCGCTTGCATAAATCATCAAAGCGCCGCCTGTTGCTTTTTCAGGCAATCCATCACCGATCTTGCGCCCAACTTCGACCAATAGGGTAAAGACCTGCTGGGGCCGCTTGACCTTTGGCGTTGGGGTTGAAGCAGCGATGTCGTCGCTTTTTTTGGAGGTGTCAGTCACGCAACAGCTCATTAATCGAGGTTTTGGACCGCGTTTGCGCGTCGACCTTTTTAACAATAACGGCGCAGTAAAGATTGATCCCATTTTTGGACGGCATAGATCCAGCCACCACAACCGAGCCCGCAGGCACTTCACCATAACTGACCGTGCCCGTTTCGCGATCAACGATTTTGGTTGATTTTCCGATAAACACGCCCATCCCCAAAACCGAGCCTTCACGTACGATGCAGCCCTCAACCACCTCGGAGCGGGCCCCGATAAAGCAGTTATCTTCAATGATCGTTGGGCCTGCTTGCATGGGTTCTAAAACCCCTCCAATGCCAACACCACCCGAAAGATGCACATTTTTTCCGATTTGCGCGCAAGAGCCGACGGTGGCCCAAGTGTCCACCATCGTGCCCTCATCGACATAAGCGCCCAGATTGACGAACGAGGGCATCAAAACCACGCCTTTGGCGATATAGGCTGATCTGCGCACTATACAATTTGGCACGGCACGAAAGCCCGCCTCGCGCCAATCATCTTCGGCCCAACCGTGAAATTTACTGTCAACCTTGTCCCACCAGCCGCCACCTTGCGGGCCTCCCGACTGCATTTCCATGTCTTTCAAACGAAAGCCCAAAAGTACAGCTTTCTTGGCCCATTGGCGCACAGCCCATTGGCCGTCTGGGCCCCGCTCGGCTACGCGCAATTTGCCCTTATCAAGGACCTCTAGCGTCGCTGCGATCGCGTCACGGTGCGGTCCTTTTGTGGCAGGTGTGATTGTGTCGCGTGCGTCCCAAGCGGCTTCGACGGCGGCTTCCAGATCGGTGTGTGACATGGGCTGTTCCTTTATCAATTCGAGTTCTTTAGTCCTATAAACCCCATTGTGGGGCCGCGCAATGCGATCAAGGAGCCGATCTTAGCCAATCTTGCGCAAAGACAATCTGATCGAGCCCCGCAAACGCTGCACAGTCTTGCAGCGCAACTTCAAGGGATTTAACTAATTTTGGGATCGGCTTGACGCTTTGTTCGGGCCAAAAGGCTCGCACATTCAGCTGTTTGTTTTGTCGATCCGCTTTCGCATCAATACGGCCAATCAGCGCATCCCCTTTTAGAATGGGAAAGACGTAATAGCCGTAAATGCGGTTTTCTTTGGGAACGAACACCTCAATACGGTAGTTAAAGCCAAACAATTTAAGGGCCCGCGCCCGGTCACGCAAAATCGGATCAAACGGTGATAAAAGCCGCGTGATCTTGACTGGATCAGGAAGCTTAGCCACTGTTTTATAAGTTTTGGGGCGCATTAAGTGCAGATGCAAACTGCCATCAAATGCAGCGATTTGAACCATAATCAAAGCGCCAGACCCAAGGCCTAATTCCGCCCATTTGCGCACCCGCGCCACGGGTACCATGGCCCAAAACGCAGCAATTTGCGCAGGCGTGGCAAACCCCAAATGATCAAGCGCCTTTTCGTTGGCCCAATCCTCAGATTCATGGCGCGCAGGTGCTAGGGAGCGTAGCGTATCAGGGATCACACGATGGGTCAGATCATAGATCTTTTGAAACCCATCACGCCCCGCAATGGACAAAGTGCCACTGCGCCACAAACCCTCTAGAGCCGCCTTGGATGGCGACCAGTCCCACCAACCGCCAGAGCCGCGCACCTCATCGCGGCCAAGGTGACGCGTCATGGCAGGACCGTGGCGGGTGATATGGTCGATGACCTCCGCACAGCTGGCCGCAAACCCCGTCTGGATTACGCCGTTTTTTTTTGCGTCCAAACGCGCCTGATGGTCGGTAAAACGGTGGCGCCAATGGGGGAAAAATTCCATTGGTATAACCGAGGCGTCATGCGTCCAATGTTCAAAAAGACTGCGGTCTTGTTCCAATAAATCTTTCAACATATGCGGCAGATATGATCTTTGGCGAGACCACAAAATCATATCATGGGCGCGCGCTAGCGTGTTGATACTATCAAGCTGCACGAACCCGATTTGACGAATGGTGGTGCCCAGATCGGCGGCCAAACTCGGGTCTTGCGCTAATCCGTGGGTGTGCAAAAAAAGGCGTTTTGCGTCATGGTTTGTCAGAAGCGGCATCATAGGCGGCGGTATCTCAACCGCGCACAGCACAAGGCTAAATTCCCGCCTCGGCGGCGATTTGCGCGCGTGATTTGCGTTCGCGTTCGGTGGCTGATTTCAGTTGACCGCAAGCTGCCATGATATCTTCGCCACGAGGTTTGCGAATGGGGCTGGCGTAACCGGCGTTAAAGACAATATCTGAAAAGGCTTCAATCCTATCCCAGTCCGAGCGCTGATAGGGCGCGCCAGGCCATTCGTTAAAGGGAATTAGATTGATTTTAGCCGGAATGCCCGAGATTAATTTGACCAAACGCCGCGCGTCATCATCGGAATCATTGATGTCTTTTAGCATCACATATTCAAAGGTGATCCGCTCAGAGTTTGAAAGGCGCGGATATTCACGCAGCGTATCAAGCAGCGCTTTAATATTCCAACGTTTATTAATCGGCACAAGCACATCACGAACAGCATCAGTTGTGGCATGAAAGGAAACAGCAAGCAAACAGCCAATTTCTTCTGCGGTGCGGGCGATTTCAGGCACAACGCCACTGGTCGATAGGGTGATGCGCCGACGCGACAGCGTCAGTCCTTCATTATCCATGACAATCTGCATCGCATCGCGCACATTGTCGAAATTATAAAGCGGCTCCCCCATGCCCATCAAGACTACATTGCTGACCAGACGCGCTTCGGGTTTTATGGTAGTGCCTGCGGTTGGCCATTCGCCCAAATCGTCGCGCGCCAACATCACTTGGCCCACAATCTCACCTGCGGTAAGGTTGCGCACCAGTTTTTGGGTACCCGTATGACAAAAGGTGCAGTTCAAAGTGCATCCAACTTGGCTTGATATGCAAAGCGTTCCACGACCATTTTCAGGGATGTAGACGGTTTCAACCTCATGCCCACCTTGAATGCGTACCAAATATTTTCGCGTTCCATCCGACGAGATCTGCCGTGTGACCACCTCAGGCAAGTCAATTGTAAAATATTCTTCCAGAAACAAACGATAGTCTTTTGAAAGATTAGTCATTTGTGAAAAATCGCGCAAACCCCAATGATAAACCCATTGCCAAAGCTGACCCAAACGCATTTTTGCCTGTCTAGCGGGAGTTCCCACAGCCAACATCGCCTCTAGAAGCTGGGAACGAGTTAGGCCGATGATATTGACTTTACCGCTCGTATCTGGCTTGCGCGGCACAACCTTTACATCTTGCGTGATCGGAACATTAGGGTTCATGTGCTACTCTAATTTGGGGCAAAAAATTATTATAGCCCAAAAGAAGGCAGAGTCCAAGATCCGCTCAAAGAGTGAAGGCGCTATTTACAGCGCGCCTCAGCCTCTTCCATGGCGGCTGTAAAACCCTTAAGTGAAAAGGTGTCTTGCGTGCTCGTGCCCTTGTTTGACAGACCTGTCACAATCGCAAGTGCGCCCTTTTTCATCGCCGTCAAAATAACCGCATCCACCTCGGGGCTCGCCCAAGCCCAGTCATTTTCAACGGCCATATCAAAGGTTTTTCCTTCGACATCTACCACAACTTTAGTTTTATCATCAAATGTATAACCGCCCGCAAAAGACACAACGCCAGCTCCACCATTGCCCGGAGTGAAGGTCACAAATAAGCGAATATCCCCCCGTCGCACGGTAACTGCTTTGCCATCTTTGGTATTAACAGTTTTAAGCGGTTGTGACACGCCCCAACATTGTTTGGGGTCAGAATCTGCAAAAACGCTCCAATCACTTTTGACAGCAACTTGATTGGTTGAGTCTTGCGCCAAAGCCCCTTGACCAAAAGCCAGCGCAAAGACCAAGCTCAAAAAACCGAAAAGTTTTGCCTTAATCATAACAGTGCTCCTAGTTTTTGTCTGTATCGTGTTCTTCGCCCTTGTTAAGCAAGGTTTTCCTATGGCGCAATGCTCTTTGACAGGTTATCAATATTCTAAAGAAAGTAAGCCGTGAATTCCAGTCTTTTGGGCAGTTTTTGCGCATGATAAAGGACCAAGCTATGTCAGGCGCAATCAATATGGTCAATATATGGCGCGGGGACTTGCTGGAAAGCAGTCACATGGGCCATGCCGTGATATGTGATGGCACCGGACAAATTGTAGAAAGCTGGGGCGCGCCCGAGACAATCATCTATCCACGCTCAAGCTGCAAGATGCTGCAAGCACTACCATTGATCGAAAGTGGCGCGGCGGCGGCCTATGGGTTGGGGGACTCGCAACTGGCTTTGGCCTGCTCCAGTCACCAAGGGGCTGACTTTCACACGAATGCGGTTCAGGAGTGGCTAAAGAGCCTCGATCTTGCAGAAAGTGATTTGCGGTGCGGGTCGCACGAACCCTATGATAAGGCCGCGCGCAACGGGTTAATAAAAACGGACAAAACCCCGTGCCAGTTTCACAATAATTGCTCGGGTAAACATTCGGGTTTTTTGACACTGAATAAATATTTGAGCGGCGACAGTGAATATACAGCGCTGGATCACCCTGTGCAAAAGGCCGTAAAAGCGGCGTTTGAGGACCTAACGCAAGAGACATCGTCCGGTTATGGGATTGATGGCTGCTCTGCCCCGAACTTTACCAGCTCATTACATGGGCTGGCGCGGGCTATGGCCTTTTTCGCCAATTCAGACGGAACAGGCGACGCGCGCGATCGGGCCGCATATCGGCTGACGAGCGCCATGAGGCAGCATCCTGATATGGTGGCGGGCGAAGGACGTGCGTGCTCAGAATTGATGCACGCTATGTCAGGGCGGGTTGCAGTGAAAACAGGGGCCGAGGCAGTGTTCGTGGCCATCGTGCCAGAACTTGGCTTGGGCATTGCGCTTAAGATCATCGACGGCGGTACCCGCGCCGCGGAAGCCGCAATCACCGCAATTTTGTGCAAAATTGGAGTTTTAAAACCCACACATTTTGCAGCGGTGCGCCGGCTTCAGGGCGATCATAAAAATTGCAATGGTCTAATAACCGGGCAAACCCGTTTGGATCCGAATTTCATCGCTCTTTAGGGGCCGCCCCAATCTGGGTTGATTTAGCGTTTTTGGTGGGTAAGATAAGGGAATGAACGCACCAATTCCTTTACCCCTTACGGGCCCCTCCACCCCTTCGGTCTTTTTTAATCGTCAAGAACTGATGGTAATTTTAGCGCTTTATGGCAAGATGGTGGCCTTGGGGGAATGGCGCGATTACGCCATCACGGGCCTGCGCGATCATGCCGAGTTCGCCATTTACCGCGCCACCGCTGAAAACCCGCTTTACCGCGTTGAAAAACACCCGAAATTGCGCACAAAACAGGGGCTTTATGTTTTGGTAGGCGAAAACAGACGGGTATTGCGTCGTGGCCACGAATTGGTACCCTTGTTAAAAGAGCTTGAGCGCAAGCAGATCAAGCGCATCAAATAGTCACAAAATCCGCCGCCGTGCCAGAATTGGCCCACCGCCCGCCGCCAGAATGCGCGTCGGCGCGGTTTTGGCATTTTCAACCACAACCGACATAGAGGCGGCGTTGGCATGAATAATCACATCCGCATTGATAGCCATCGCCACATGACCTTTCCAAAAGAGCAAATCCCCCCGTTTAAGCGGGGCTTTGTCGGCTAATGACTTACCTAAGCTTTGCTGCAAGTCACTGTCTGAAGGGCAGGCCATGCCACAGGCCAAAAGCGCGGCTTGCACCAAGCCCGAGCAATCCAGCCCACTGCGTGTATTACCGCCCCAAAGATAGGGGGTGCCCAAAAAGATTTGCGCCACCGCTACAGGGTCGGGATGCCAATTGCCCAAGACGCGCAGATGATGTTTGGGCACGAACCCTTGAGGCGTTTCAAAAAACTTTTCCCCTTGCGACAAGACCGCAAGCCTTGCGCCCATTGAAAGGGACAGCACCTCTGGGGCTTGAACCTTTGGGGTTTTATAAATATGGCTTGCGGGGCTTGCGACCCAGTGGGTGACGGCCTGCTCAACGCCAAGCTGATCTTCGGAAATATATCCACAATAACCGTCTTTTTGCGATTGTCCAAATGCAAAACCTTCCTGACGTTCAAGTACCAAAAATGCATCACCAAACAAAAGTTGGCGCAAACGAGGCCCGTCTGAGCTAGCTCTTAGATCGGCCGCGCTGACCGAAACTTGCGCTCCCTCACCCAAGGTAAAGCTTGTTGCCTCAAGCTTACCGCGCAAGGTTTCATGCGCAACGCGTCCATTAAAAGGGGTGATCCGAGGGTCCATCGCTAAGCCGCCCATCATAAATTCAAAATCAAAGGAAGGGCCGCGAAAACTGCCCGCGCCCCTTGACCTACCCCTCCTTTGGGACGGGCGGGTGCCTCGGCTGGACTGTGGCCATAAATGTCAAAATGAATATATTTAGGCGCATCCACAAACCGGCGCAAAAAGAGGGCCGCCGTCACAGCACCAGCAAAACCACCCGCAGGAGCATTGTCTAAGTCACCCAGTTTAGCATCAATCATCGCCTCATAGGGGGTCCAAAACGGCAAGCGCCAGACAGGGTCCATCACAGCATCCGCCCCTTTTTGCAAAGCGGCGGCGCTTGCCTCATCATCGGTGAAAAACGGCGCCAAATCTGGGCCCAAAGCCACGCGCGCGGCCCCTGTTAGGGTCGCCATCGAGATAATCAGATCTGGCTTTTCTTCGCAACCATAGGCCAAAGCATCGGCCAAGACCAACCGCCCCTCGGCGTCGGTGTTGTTAATTTCAACCGTCAACCCCTTGCGAGAAGTGACAATGTCACTTGGCCGCATCGCATTGCTGGAAATTGAGTTTTCAACGGCAGGCACCAAGACGTGCAGACGTACGGGCAAATCAAGCGCCATGATCATATGGGCCAAGCCCATGACTGTTGCGGCACCGCCCATGTCTTTTTTCATCAGGACCATGCCGGAAGGTACTTTGATATCGAGACCGCCCGTATCAAAACACACGCCCTTGCCAACCAAGGTCACCTTCGGGCCCCGCCTGCCCCAATGAAGCGACAAAAGCCGGGGCGCTTCGGCGGCGGCGCGGCCAACCGCATGTATTAATGGGAAGTTTTTCTCTAAAAGTGTATCACCTTTAATCACACTATAGTCCGCACCAAAACTATCGGCCAAGGCGCGAAAGGCCCCCTCAAGCGCCTCAGGGCCCATATCATTGGCAGGTCTATTTATCAGGTCGCGGGTCAGATATTCGGCAGTGGCCATTGCCAAAATTTTGGGCCCGCTGCAAGCCTTAGGGCAGCGCAGACTTTGCACCTTGGGTGGGGCCTGAATACTTTTATAAGCGCCAAACCTATAATGGGCCAAAAACCAACCTAGTGCGAATTCATCTTGATCGCGCGGGGTTAGATCGCTTGCCAAAGCCCATGTGCCCGCTGGCAATTTACCAATATTTTTAACTAAACCAAAACGTTGACGCGCACGCGCAGCCACCGTGCCAAAACCCAAGACCGCGCCGCTCAACTGGCCATCGCTTACTTGAAGCAACGCCAGATCGCCAAGCTTGGCCGAAAATTCAGTCGCAGCCAGCCAATTCTGCACTGCCAAAGGTTGTAAGGCCAGCCAAGCTGGCAAGCCCGCCTCATCAAGCACATAAATAGGTAAAGCAGCAACGGCTGGGTCAGCAAAAGCAAAGATCATGGCGCATCCTTATAGTGATGGGCCAAGCCTAAGCCGAATACCAAGGACCGCCAAGGGTTAGATTTCAAATTCCAGGCCTTCGGACAAAAATTCTGACAGAAACAGCGCCGCGATTACCAGCAAAAATCACGCCCAAACGACTGCAAGTTCTGTCACGTAATTGCACTCAAGGGAAGAAGGCAAAACTCGTACGGCCAGGTCAAGGCTAACCAACCTCATCTGCCCAATGGGAGCTGCATCTTGATGCAACTGATCTGGCGGTTGTATAAGTGCAACACATATTTCCATAAACCCAACTTTTTCACCATACAAAGGCTACATTAACTATTTTTGATCAAGAAAAGGTCACCCCTGATTGAAATAAACACTCGAATTTATTATAAGTTTTGCCTATCAACAGGCAAACAGCTGATCAGAGGATCCAATGCCCGACATAAAACCGCTTCCAGGCTATTTAGTACAACGCTTTCACGGCTGGAAAGCCACATCTTATCAAGAGAATAAAGCCTGGTTTCGCCGATTGGCCGCCTCGGGCCAGCATCCGCGGGCAATGGTGATTTCTTGTTGTGATAGCCGCGTGCATGTGACGTCGATCTTCGGGGCAGATGAGGGTGAGTTTTTCATTCACCGCAATATTGCCAATTTGGTGCCACCTTATAATCCAGACGGCGAATATCATGGCACATCGGCTGCGGTGGAGTATGCTGTCACGGCCTTGGGCGTTGCCCATATCGTGGTCTTGGGCCATTCAAACTGCGGTGGGGTCAAGGGTTGCCATGATATGTGCTGCGGCCAAGCTCCCGAGCTAGAGCTTAAATCGAGTTTTGTAGGTCGCTGGATGGATATTTTGCGCCCTGGTTATCAGCAGGTGCGCAATCTCCCGCCTGAGGCTCAATTGCAAGCTTTGGAAAAACAAGCCGTCTTGATCAGTATTAAAAATTTAATGAGTTTTCCCTTCATTCGCACCGCAGTTAAAGAAGAACGATTAACCTTGCACGCACTTTGGACCAACACAGGCGAGGGCGAAGTTGAGCAATATGACCCCGAAACAGATCTATTCGTGACCTTATAAAAAAGTCGCCCCATGGGGCGACTTTAATGTCTTTAAGGCTAAAAAATCTTAACCTTTTTTCAAGCAGCGTTGGCCTAAAACTTCGGCTATTTGAACAGCATTCAATGCCGCGCCTTTACGCAGATTGTCAGACACACACCAAAGATTGATACCATTATCAATTGTGCTGTCTTGACGAATACGGCTGATATATGTGGCATAATCCCCAACACACTCGGTTGGTGTGATATAGCCGCCGTTTTCGCGTTTATCGATAACCATCACACCAGGCGCTTCGCGCAAAATGTCACGTGCTTCATGTTCGTCAAGAAACTCTTCAAACTCGATATTGATTGATTCCGAATGGCCCACAAAGACGGGCACGCGCACGCAAGTGGCGGTAACTTTGATAGATTTGTCCAAAATCTTTTTGGTTTCAGCGACCATTTTCCATTCTTCTTTAGTCGAACCATCGTCCAAAAACACATCAATATGCGGTATGACGTTAAACGCAATTTGCTTGGTGAATTTTGACGGTGCCACCTCTTTTCCCGGAACATAAATGCCTTTGGTTTGGTTCCAAAGTTCATCAATGCCCTCTTTGCCAGCACCAGATACAGATTGATAGGTTGAAACCACTACCCGTTTAATGCGCGCACGATCATGCAGCGGTTTGAGCGCCACAACCATTTGGGCGGTTGAACAGTTTGGATTGGCAATGATCATTTTGTTTTTATAATGATCAACGTCCGAAGCATTCACCTCTGGCACGACCAAGGGAACGGCCGGGTCATACCGGTAAAGCGAGGAGTTATCTATCACGACGCACCCTTGCGATGCACAGCGTGGGGCATAAATTTTTGTGGCCTCGGATCCGACGGCAAAAAGGGCGATATCCCAGCCAGTAAAGTCAAACGTGTCCAGGTCTTTGGTCTTTAGTGTCCTGTCTCCAAAGCTTATCTCGGTTCCCAAAGACCTGCGCGACGCAAGTGCCACGATTTCATCAACAGGGAATTCACGCTCGGCCAGAATGTTCAGCATTTCACGCCCAACATTTCCGGTGGCGCCGACCACAACAACTCTATAGCCCATTTGGAACTCCATTAATAGATTTAGACTGCGCCCCATAGCGCACTGGCCATAAAAATGCCAGAGCGATCATACCGCCAAAGGCGCAGAGTTAGGTTTTTCGCGTATTGGTAGGTGCACAAGGGCCGAAAATGCCCCAATACCCACGCCGATCCACCAAACCAGCGTGTAATTGCCCGTAAGATCATACATGCGCCCGCCCAGCCAAACCCCCATAAATGAGCCCAGCTGATGGCTGAAAAACACAATGCCATAAAGCGTGCCCATGTAACGCAGCCCGTAAATATGTGCGATCAGCCCGGAGGTCAGCGGCACAGTAGCCAACCAAAGCGACCCCATCAGCATCGAAAACAACAAAACAGTTCCTGGCGTCATCGGGGCCAAAATAAAGGCCGCCGCAATCACGGTACGTCCCACATAGATGGCCGCCAAAAGATATTTCTTGGAATAGCGTTTACCCAAGGCCCCAGCCGTAATAGTGCCCACAATATTAGCCAGTCCGATCAGGGAAATAGACACGGCTCCTAAAGCCGAAGTGGTAGTGATCCCCAAGGCAGCCAAGCTGGAACTCGGATCGATCGCGCCACACATCTCTGTAACGAAGGCAGGAAAATGCGCGCTGATAAAAGCCAACTGATAGCCACAGGAAAAGAAACCCAAAAATATCATCGTAAAAGATGGATCTTTAAAGGCGCGTTTTAGCACGATGCCCAACGTTTCTTCCAACTCGGCCTTAGTGGCAGAGATGGGCGCGCGCATCAAAGGCAAAACCGCAAGCGACGCCAAAATCATGATGGCAAAAATCAAAAAGACGCCCTGCCAAGGATAGTACCGCAACAATACTTCGGCCAAGGGGGCCCCAAAGACCTGCCCAAGCGAGCCCGCAGCCGTTGCAATACCCAGCGAAAGCGAGCGGTTCTCTGCGCTTGACGCGCGCCCCACCACCGCTAGTACCACACCAAAACCTGTGCCCGCTACACCAAAGCCGACTAGAATCTCTAGAAAGTGGTGCGCGCCGGGCGTCACGGCAAAGCTTGAGAGTACAAGTCCCAAAGCATAGACTATCGCCCCAGCGATAATAGCGCGCCTGTCGCCAAACCGTTCGGCCAAAGCACCAAAGATCGGCTGACCAAATCCCCAAGCCAGGTTTTGAATCGCAATAGCCATCGAGAAATCAGACCTAAGCCAGCCAAACTCACTGGCGATAGGCAATTGAAACAGGCCAAACGACGACCGAACTGAAAAAGAAATCATCAAAATAAAACACCCTGCAAACAGCAACGGAGTTAAAAGCTGTGATTTTTTCATGCGAAATTCCTAAGGCGCAACCGTCTGATAGGTCCTGCTACCGCCTATTCCAGCGTTATACCAGTTTTTCTTCCAATGTGGTTTTTCCCACGTTTTTTCGCCAGATCAATCTGATGTTGGCGTTCGCGAAAACGGTCCCGATCTCCTTCAGAATAGTCAGCAAAACAGTCGGCACAAGAAACCCCCTCTTCGTAATGCCGGTGACTTTTGTCTTTTGGTGCGACAGGCCTGCCGCAGGCGTGGCACATAATATAAGATCCAGGCGCCAGCCCGTGGCCTACAGAAACGCGCTGGTCAAACACATAACACTCGCCTTGCCATTTGCTGTCGGTGGCGGGGACCTCTTCCAAATATTTCAAGATGCCACCTTTCAGGTGATAAACATCGCTGACACCCTGACCCAATAGATAATTGGTCGACTTTTCACAACGAATGCCACCCGTGCAGAACATGGCGATACGTTTATTGTGAAAACGATCTTTATTTTCTGCCCACCAAGCGGGAAATTCTCCAAAGCTTTTGGTTTCCGGGTCAACGGCCCCATCAAAGGTTCCTATCGCCACTTCATAATCATTGCGCGTGTCAATCAAGGCAACATCAGGGGCAGAGATAAGGGTGTTCCAGTCAGCCGCATCAACATAATTGCCCACGCGGGCGCATGGGTCGATATCAGGCTGACCCATCGTTACAATTTCTTTTTTAAGGCGCACTTTCATCCGCGCGAAGGGCGGATTTTGGGAAAAGCTTTCTTTATGCTCGAAATCCGCGCAATCTGGAATAGCGCGCAAATAGGCAAGCACCGCATCAATCCCCACGCGCGGCCCCGCAATGGTTCCGTTGAAACCTTCAGGTGCTAAAAGAAGTGATCCTTTTACCGCTTTTGACAGGCAAATAGATTTAAGGGGTGCTTGCAAAGCTGCAGGGTCGGCTAAGCGGGTAAAGTGATATAGGGCTGCAATAATATACATGTCCCCTGATTGCCGCTGTTTAAAAAAAAATGCAAGGGTAAGGATTGACCTTAGTGGGCCTGCATCCTAGGCAAATAGGTACATGCAGTTGGAGCAAACCATGACATCCGCGCTGATCGTAATTGACGTTCAAAACGACTTTTGTCCAGGCGGTGCTTTGGCAGTAAGCCATGGAGACGGTATAGTTGCACCGATCAATGCGATGATGGCAGGCTTTAATTTGTGCGTTTTGACCCAAGATTGGCATCCCAAAGACCATGCCTCATTCGCGTCAAATCACGCAGGTGCTGCGGATTTTTCGATGACAACAATGACTTATGGGCCCCAGGTTCTATGGCCTGACCACTGCGTGCAATCGACAGATGGCGCAGCCTTTCACCCGATGCTTGACCTGACATCTGCCGATTTGATTCTGCGCAAAGGGAAAAATAGCGCCATAGACAGCTATTCGGCTTTTTTTGAAAATGACCGCAAAACCACCACTGGTCTTGCAGGATATTTACACGCGCGAGCCGTAGAGCGTGTGGTGCTTGTCGGTTTGGCCACCGATTACTGTGTTGCCTATAGTGCTGTTGATGCGGCCACATTAGGCTTTCAGGTGCAGGTTGATTTGCGCGCCTGCTGCAGCATTAATTTAGCCGGCTCGCTGACCAAGGCGATGACACAAATGCAACAAGCTGGCGTGGAGTTCAAAGAGTAATATGGTCGAAATTGCAACGCGCGTTCACAATCAAAAATGGAAAATTGATCCGATTGTTCGGTCATTGATCGATACGGATTTTTATAAACTTTTAATGTGCCAATCGGTGTTTCGCCACAAGCCAGACACCCAAGTCACCTTCAGCCTGATCAACCGCAACAAAGACGTGCGCTTGTCGGATTTGATTGATGAAGATGACTTGCGCGCCCAACTTGATCATATTCGATCGTTGCGCCTAAGTCGCGGAGAAAGCACATTTTTGCGCGGTAATACCTTTTATGGCAAACGGCAAATGTTTAGCTCTGACTTTATGGAATGGATGGAGCAGTTAGAGCTGCCTTCTTACCATCTTGAAAAGAAAGACGGGCAATATGAGTTGAGTTTCTCAGGCAGCTGGCCCGAGGTTATGCTGTGGGAGGTTCCCGCCCTTGCTGTTATAATGGAGCTTTACTCGCGGGCCGCGTTACGAAGGATGGAGAAATTCGAGCTGCAAGTTCTTTATGCCCGCGCCATGACAAAATTGTGGGAAAAGATCGAACGGTTACGCAAATTAAAGGGCCTAAAAATCGCTGATTTTGGCACCCGTAGACGCCATTCTTTTTTGTGGCAAGATTGGTGTGTGCAGGCCATGTCAGAAGGTCTGGGCGAGGCGTTTATTGGAACCTCAAACTGTTTGATCGCCATGCGCCGCGAGGTCGAGGCAATCGGCACCAACGCACATGAAATGCCGATGATCTATGCAGCCTTAGCCAATGGTGATGCAGAACTGGCCAATGCCCCCTATAAGGTCTTACAAGATTGGCAAGAAGAGCACGACGGAAATTTGCGCATCATCTTGCCCGACACATTCGGAACCCCACAATTTTTGCGCAACGCGCCCGGGTGGCTGGCCAGTTGGACGGGCATGCGCATCGATAGCGGTGTGCCCGCTGAAACGGCAGAGCAAGCGATTGCTTGGTGGCAGGCCCATGGCGAAGATCCGCGCGAGAAACTGTTGATTTTTTCGGACGGGTTAGACGTCGAAGGGATCGAGGCTTTGCATCAACAATTTTTCGGGCGGGTCAAAGTATCCTTCGGTTGGGGAACTTTGTTGACCAATGATTTTCGTGAGCTGGCCCCTGACAATACTTTGGCGGCCTTTAGCCTTGTTTGCAAAGTCATCAGTGCTGACGGACGTCCAACGGTGAAATTATCCGACAACCCCAGCAAATCGATGGGCCCCGTGGATGAGATTGCCCGCTATTCAAGGGTGTTTCAAATCGGCGAACAAGTGGCACAAAAGATCGTTGTTTAGGCTAATCGTCACCGTCGGTCACTTTGCCGCGACCCGATTTTACCTCGGCGCGAATGTTTTTGGCCAAAAGCCTGCGCTTTTGACTTCCATAGGTCGGTTTGGTTGCAATGCGCCTTTTTGGTGTAATAAGCGCTTTTTCGATGATCTCAACCAAGCGGGCCATAGCCAATTCTCGGTTGCGCGCTTGCGAGCGGGTCTCTTCGGCACGAATGACGATGGCCCCCTCGATCGTCCATCGCCGACCCGCTAATTTCTTCAGCCTGATCTTTTGCGCCGCACTCAGATGGGGCGAGCGCTCGGCTTCAAAGCGCAATTCAACTGCGGTTTCCACCTTGTTCACATTTTGGCCACCCGGCCCGCTGGACCGCGAGAAGCTTTCAGAAAGCTCCCAATCGGCAATTATCAGCTGGTCATTAATGCGTAACATTTAGAAACCTAATTTAGTATGGTTGTTCACAATAGAGAAAAGGTCGCCCTGTTGGCGACCTTTTCCGAGCTGTTAGGAGTTGAGCCAGTTAGGATTAGGCCCAATCAAAAAGGTTTTACTACGGGTTTGCCCTTAGAAAATGCCCCCTATGACTGTCCCGACACGTCTCTCCACTATCACTCTCGACACTGGATCACCTCCTTTCAATAAGTTACCGATATTGAAAGGTTGCCAGATATTTTGTATTTGTCAAAAGTTTTTACGCTATCTGTGTGATTATTTTTCGTAAAAAGATCTTAAAAGGCACAAGTGCCACAATTGCCAAAAGAATTTTAACACCCCAATCCGCCATCGCAAGTGAGATCCAAAGCGGCGCATCAAAGCCGAAGCCCAGCAGCGGCAAAACCTCGCCCGCCCAAGAGATGTCGTTACCAGGTTCTATCCAAACCAATGCGCCTGAAAAAGCGATGGTGAAGAACAGCATTGTATCAACGCTAGCCCCCAGCAGGGTCGATAAAAGCGGTGCACGCCACCAAATTTGTCCGCGCAAACGGTCAAACAAGGTAACGTCTAACAATTGCGCGAACAAAAAAGCCAAGCCCGAACCAAGCGCAACACGCAACGTGACCAACGGTCCATATTCACCAATGAATTGTGTACCTATAAGCGAGCAGATGACCCCAATCACAAAACCCGCAACCACAACCCGCCTTGCTGCGGAAACGCCGTAAAAGCGATTGGTTAGATCGGTGACCAAAAAGGCGAAGGGATAGGTAAAAGCCCCCCATGTCAGCCATTGCCCCAACAACTTTTGCACAAGGATGTTCGATGCCACAACAACTATGGCCATGGCAACAATGCCAATTAAAGGTGTTTTTTTCATTTTTATTCCGTTTTTACAAGGTCGCGGAGACTTGGCCCACCATTGGGACGCTGCCTTTTGTCGCGAAACTAAGGCTTTGTCAACGCGTCAATGTCAGCTCAACAAATTGGGTTTTTTGGAACATAAAGAAATTGTCGTCCGACAGCATGGTAGCACGTAAAATCCCGTCAGAACCCTCCCATAAAGACAGAGCCTCTAAATTATCATAGGTGCCAAAGGGCGATTCAAACAGGGTTTCAGCCAACTGAACTCCTTGGGCATTGATCAAGAATTTACGTAAGCGCGAGGCAAACCCTTCCAAAAAGGTAAAGCGCCGCTCCAGCACATAAAGCCCGCCATCGGGGCCGAAATCGGCACTGACAGGATCGAATCCGTTGGATTTAGGTAGGTAAAAAGGCTTTGTCCAACCGCCCTTATCAAAACGATAAAGTGGGATCTGGTCGGGATCATAGATGCTACGCTCTGGTAAAACATAAAGCGCACCAACTTGATCTATGGCCAAAGATTCAAACGCACGATTGCCTGCATACTGAGCAAAATCGGGGTGGTCAGGTAAATTTTCGGCAACACCATCAAGGCTGCGATAGCGCAATACCCGCGCGACGCCCTCAAACCCAACATAGGCCGTGCCATCGGCAGCGATGGCCAGATCCTCGCTATCATTGCGAAAACGGCTTAAAGGTTCGATGCCACGCGCTTTTAAAAATGATAAATTCCCTTGGCTGATCGATTGGATATCGCCCTGCGCGTCACGGTTAAAACGTCCTGCAATCCAAGCGCCACGATCATTCAGAGCCACAAAGTCCAGTCCACCTTGCGCCACAGCTAGGCCCGAAAAACCGCCAAAGCTCGCGTCCGGAAAAGACCAAGTAAAGGTCTTGGCCGAGCTCATAGTCCTATCTTGCGTCCAAGAAAAAGGCACCGCCAAAACCGCACCTATGACCAGTGCGCCTAGCGCGAAACCAAAAGGGCGCATTGCTTTGGCAAATCATCAAGAGTGAATTCACGCGATTTTTTAGGTCTGGTGGTGGTGCTTGGGGCCGTTGGAGTTGATTTCTTAGGCTGTAGATAATCGGTCACCCAATAGGTCAAACTGTCGTCGCACCCATCGCCGCCTTTTGACAGCATATCTACGCTTGGAGTTTGGGTCTGGCAGCTTGCCCCACCCTGAGGGCATTTCAGGCGCACATGAAAATGCGCGTTATGCCCAGACCATGGTCGAATTTTTTGCATCCATAGCCGATCTGCTTGGGTTGCAGTTTTGCACATTTCAACCTTAACAGCCGCGGCCACAAAAATGCGGTCGACCCGCTCATCAAGGGCTGCGGCGCGCATGATGGCGTGGTGGGTAGGGCTCCAATAATCGGTGACAGTCCGTTGGTTGTCAGAACGCACGGAAACTGAGCTGATCTTTTCGCGCTCATCACGCGATAGTGTCATAGACTTGGGTGCCAGCATCCAAATATCCGCATCAAGCCCAATCTGATGGCTAGCATGACCCGAGGTCATAGGCCCACCACGCGGTTGTGCCATGTCACCAATATAAAGCCCCGCCCAGCCAAAATCATGGGCAGTTTGACTGAGACCTTTCAAAAAGGCCACCAAATCAGGATGGCCGAAGTTGCGGTTACGCGAGAGTCGCATGGCCTGCCATGTTGGGCCTGTTTGCGGCAGTTCTTCCAACCCCGATGCGCAGCCCCGTGCATAAGAGCCTATCGCCAAAGCGGGACCCGTGAAGGGACCACTCTCGCGTCCGAAAAGCTGATTAGCCAAAGGAGTTTGCGCACTTAGCGGCAAAACTGCGGCCAAAAGCATCATTATCATCGTAGCGCATAAATGATTAAACCGCTGCAAAATTGATATCTCCTTTGGCATCGACCCTTTTTAACAAAAATAATCCCAAAAGAAACAGTCCAATTAAAGGGGCTATTCCCAAACGTGGCGATCCTGAAAGGCCCGTTACCAAAGCGATCAATGCTGGCGCAAGGAATGAGGTCACCTTCCCCGAGAGCGCATAAAGTCCAAAGCTTTGGGCAGCCTCGCTAACCTTAGTGTGGCGAACCATCATCGTGCGCGAGGCGGCTTGCAACATGCCCCCTGCCCCGCCAATTAAAGCCCCGCACAGGTAAAAGACGCGATCGACTAGTGGGCTAGCAGGGGCAAGGTTTAGCCCAAAAAAACTTTGCCTGTCCATAAAGACCAGCGCCACACAAACACCGATCAAAACCCAGATTGTGGCCCTAATAACTGCCTTTGGTCCATATTTTTGATCTAGCTTGCCACCAATCCAACAGGCAATCGCGGCCGTGATTGCACTGATAACGCCAAACACACCTATTGAGGTAATCGACCAGCCCAAAACCCCAGACGCATAGACCCCGCCAAACCCGTAAAGTGCATTGAGCGCATCGCGGTAAAGTAAGGATGAGCCCAAGTAAGCCGTCAAACTAGGCCTATGGCGCAGGCCGCGCAGCAACTGGCGCAGTTTGCTTAGGCTTTGCCCAAAGGCTAAAGCGGGGCCGCTTTGCGGCGGCGGGGTTGGTTGCCAGGCAAGAAACGGCACCATGAAAAGCAGGTACCAAATAGCAGTAAAAGGGCCCGCAAAACGGGTACCTTCACGCAAAGTTGCATCCAGTCCGAACACAGGTTCACGCCCCAAAAAGGTGCGGCCCGTGCTGGCGTTTTCGGCAAAAAAGATCAGCATCACCGCCAAAGCCAAAACACCGCCCAAATAGCCAAAGGCAAAACCAGACCCTGACAGGGCCCCAGTTTCCTCGGACTTGGCCAAACGGGGCAAAAGCGCATTGGTGAAAATGGTTGCAAACTCCATCCCAACAAAACCCAAACCAAAGGCAATGACCGCTAAAAGCAAATTCGGATCCGTAGGTCGCAACTCCCATAGACCCAAAGCGCCCACCACATACAGCCCTGAAAAGCCCAAAATCCAAGTCATCAACCGTCCCGAACTGTCGGCCAAGGCCCCCAATATGGGTGCCAAAAGCGCCACTGCAAGACTGACCGCCGCCAACCCCCAGCCCCAATAGCTTTGCGCCTGTGCGGCGGCTTGGCTATGGGTAAAGCCCTGCGATATATAATGATTTCTTGCCACTTCAGCGAAGTAAGGGCTAAAAATAAAGGTCAAAAGGAGGGTGGCATAGGGCTGACTTGCCCAATCAAAGAAATACCAACCCCAAATTGGTTTGCGCGTGGCGGAACGGGTCATATTTCCTTCGATCCTTTTGTGACTAGGGCCATTTAGTCGATCTTAATCTTGTGGTGGCCAAGGGCGCAAGGATTCTGCCTGTGACCAGCTTTGCACCCAAGCGGGCAACTCGGGCGGCACCTGTGGGCCTGCATAGGCATCCATTAACCTTTGGGGGGAAATGATGCCGTTTTTATCGAAAATTGCATGACGCACTACCAACTGCGTAGTACAGGTACCCGCGCGCCAAAGACTTTGATCTATATAAAGAAACTTATCATCCCAGCCCAAAAGGCGACTGCGCATTTCAAGCCGATTAAATAGCGTGATGCGCTTGCGATAGCGGGTACAATTGCCCGCAACGGTGATATTCCAACCCCGTGCTAACAAAATTTTGCGGAGCCCCATGCGCCGCCCCATCGGCACGCGCCCCAAATCAAACAGAGTCAAGGTGCGCCCATTGTTCAGCTCACCCCATAGATCAAGATCATGGGGCCAGCAAAGATGATGGCTGATATGGCACTCATATAGATTTAGCGGCTGGCGGAAACTTGCGCTGATCATATGAAAGCCCAAGCGCAAAAATGGATACATCACACACTCCTTAACCCTGAAGTGCCAAGATTGCCGCCATAGGTCAAGTAAACTTCGAAAGTGGCGTAAAATTGCACCAAAGCAGTTGCCCTTTGCTGGGGGCGGGTTTACCTGTGAGGAAGATGATTTTAGGAGATGTTAATGACCTCGATTTTGCAGATTTTGTTGATGTTGCTGGATCTGGCGCAGTTTGTGATTTTAGCCCATATTGTGATGAGTTGGCTGATCAATTTCCAAGTTTTGAATCTGCGCCAACCTTTGGTGGGCCAGATTTGGTACGGTGTGAACAGGCTTTTGGAACCTACCTACGCTCGTTTGCGCAGCTTTTTGCCGAATTTGGGAGGGATTGATCTGGCCCCTTTGGTTGCGCTTTTGGCTATATACGCCGCGCGGATCATTTTGATCAATAATGCACCTATGTTCATTTGACGGCCGACTCATTAGCGCACCAAAATAGCAGCCCAGGCATGGTGATCACCTCTGGAATCGAAATGGCGGACCCTAAAGCCATTTTAGACAGTGTTTTTGGCTTTCAAGAGTTTCGCTTGGGTCAAGAAGAAATTGTGGCTGCCGTAATTATGGGCAAGAACTGTTTAGCTATAATGCCGACCGGCGGCGGCAAAAGCCTTTGCTTTCAACTTCCTGCCCTATGTCGTACGGGTCTTACGGTGGTAATTTCACCGTTGATCGCGCTGATGCGTGACCAGGTGCGAGCCCTGCGCGCCTTAGGAGTTGAGGCGGGAGCCCTAACCTCAGCCAACCGCGAAGATGAAAACGAAGAAGTGTTCGCAGCCCTAGATGAAGGGCGTTTGCGGCTTTTATATATGGCGCCAGAGCGGTTGGCATCAGGGGCAACCTTGCAGATGCTAAGGCGTTATAACGCCACCCTTATCGCGGTTGATGAAGCGCACTGCGTCAGCCAATGGGGCCATGATTTTCGCCCCGATTATCTGCGCATTGGTGAATTGCGCCGCGCGCTTGGCGTGCCGTTGGCCGCCTTCACGGCCACCGCCGACGCAGAAACTCGCGCCGAGATCGTGATGCGGCTTTTTGACGGCGCACACCCGGAGATCTTTTTGCGCGGCTTCGATCGGCCCAATATTCACCTGGCCTTTCAAGTTAAAGACAAGCCGCGCGAGCAAATTTTGCGTTTTGCGCAGCAAAGGCGCGGGCAATCAGGCATCGTTTATTGCGGCACCAGAGCAAAAACAGAAACCCTCACCCAAGCTCTGCGCACGGCGGGTCATGCGGCCTGTCACTATCATGGCGGTATGGAAGCAGACGATCGGCGCGAAGTTGAAATTCGCTTTCAGCAAGATGATGGGCTGATTGTGGTGGCAACAATCGCCTTTGGTATGGGTATTGATAAGCCTGATATTCGCTGGGTAGCCCATGCAGATTTGCCCAAATCGATTGAATCTTATTATCAAGAAATCGGCCGCGCTGGGCGTGATGGGGCTGCCGCAGAAACCCTAACTCTTTATGGATCAGATGATATCCGTCTGCGCCGAAACCAAATAGACGAGGGCATCGCCCCAGGTCCGCGCAAAGATGCCGATCACGGCCGACTAAACGCACTTTTGGGGTTGGCCGAGGCCATATCGTGCCGAAGACAAGCGCTACTGTCCTATTTTGGAGAAGACAGCGCCCCTTGCGGCTACTGCGATCTTTGCGATCGGCCCGCTCTTTTGTTTGACGCGACCGACGCGGTGCGCAAGGCGCTTTCGGCAATGCTGCGCACCGAAGAATGGTTTGGAGCAGGGCATTTGATCGATATTTTGACCGGCTCGCTTACCCCCAAAGTGCGCGAGCGCGGGCACGATGCTTTACCAACCTTTGGTGCGGGTCGTGATCTCTCAAAAGCTATTTGGGGAGCGGTTTTCCGCCAAATGATGGGCCGCGATCTGGTGCGCCCTGATACCGATCGCCATGGAGCTTTGCGCATGACAGACGCCGCTCGCCCTATTTTACGCGGCGAAACCTCGATCACTTTTCGCAAAGATACGTTGGTAACCGAAGGGTCCAGCTTGGTCGTCAAAACCCAAGTTGACGACGAAGATGCGCCGCTTTTGTCAGCGCTTAAGGCGAAAAGACGCGCCATAGCCCAAACACAAAATGTGCCCGCCTATGTTATATTTGCCGACAAAACTCTGATCGAAATGGCACAAAAGCGCCCGCAAAATCTGGATGATTTTCGCAATATCTCTGGCGTAGGGGCTAAAAAATTAGAAAGCTATGCGCATGCTTTTATTGAAGTGATCACCGGTGCCCGCCCCGAACCCGTGCACCCAGCGCGGCGCAAATTAATAGGGCAAGAGGCAGGGGCCCTTTATGATGCGCTTGCCGAAGTAGGCCGTGATCTTGCGCGGGGTCTAAACGGAATTGATAAGCCCCTTAGCCTGTCGCCTAGCTGCTTGCGCAAAATAGCGCAAAGCCGCCCCTGCTCATTGGCCGAACTTGACCGCACCGCCGAACTGGGTACTGTAAAGCTTGAGCGTTTTGGCACTGCTTTTTTAGACATTATCAACCAATACTCCAAAGCCTAGCGCCTCAACCTCTTTACTTTTGCCCAATGCTGCCTAGCAGAAGGGGAAGGAGAAATTTATGCTAACCGTCATTTCACCCGCCAAAAAATTAAACGAAACCACGGTTGATTTACCGAGCACTTTGCCCTTGAGCAAGCCCGCTTTGCAAACTTCAGCTGATGCTTTGGCCAAAATTTCACGCGAGCTCAGCTGTGGTGATTTACGCGATTTGATGAAAATATCGGAGCCTTTGGCGCAGCTAAACAAAGACCGTTTCAGCCGATATGGCTCAGATCAAACTCTTTATGTGGCTGCATTTATGTTTGCTGGTGACACATATACCGGCCTTGAGGCGAAAACACTGGACACAGATGCGCTGATTTGGGCGCAAGATCATTTGCGCATTCTGTCGGGCCTTTACGGTCTTTTACGCCCCCTTGACACGATTGCCCCCTATCGGTTGGAAATGGGCAGCCGTCTTATCTCAAAGCGTGGACATGATCTTTATGCCTATTGGGGTGGTCTTTTGTCGCAAGAGTTGAACAAGGCCGCCATCGCCACGCAAAGTAAAATCTTGGTAAACTGCGCCTCGCAAGAATATTTTTCCGCCGTCGATCTGCCCACGCTGAAGCTCAAAGTAGTGACGCCCGTTTTCTTGGAAGAGCGCGATGGCACAACAAAAATCGTCAGTTTTTATGCCAAAAAGGCACGCGGCGCGATGGCGCGCTATATTAGCCAAGGGCATTTAACCGACATAGATGATCTGCGCGGCTTCACCACGGGAGGCTATCTGTTTAGCAAAGAACGCTCATCCGACGCGCAATTTATTTTTATACGCCGCGCCCAAGATTAGAGCACCCCTTATGTTAAAATAAGCAGGATTCCTGCCAGGGTGAATTACAAAATCACATCTTCTATTGATCTTTTTTCAGCAGTTTGATCATTAAATGGTCAAACCCCACAACCAAGAATTGTGCCTGTTGCGATTTCACCGCATGGACAGTCAGGTAGCGCGCGTGCAGCATCAGTTTTTCATTGGCGGCATAAGTTCGCTTTCCTTATGTTCCAAAAACGTTCCGTCGCCAAACGGGCGCGCCCCTCACCGGCAAGTCGCGCTCAATAGTCCATCTACAGAAAAACAATAGCCTTTTGGCATCAGCTTTATTTGTGGGCTAATAAAGTGAAGCAAACTTTAACAAAGACCGTTAGGCTGCAATATCTTTGGGCAGCAGGCGGCGGCGGCCCTTTGGAGTCAAATGAAAGACCGCGCGCCCCTCAATCACCACGGCCGTTAGAGGGCCACCATAGGCAGCAGAACTGTCTATATTGACGCGGTTTCCATAATGGAACGCGGCCTCAAGAGCCGTGTGCCCATGCACCACCAAATGGCCATGATCACGCGGGTCAGATAAAAAGGGCTCGCGGATCCATATAAGGTCATCTTCGCTTTGCGCCGCAAGCGCTGTGCCAGGGAGCAGGCCTGCATGGACAAAGACCACCTCGCCGCGCTGGAAGAAGCAGGGGCAGGCGGCCAAAAAGGTGCGGTGCGCTTGGGGCACGGCGGCGATGGCTTCGGCATGCACGGGGGCAATGGGGCGATCAGCACCGTTTAAAATCCCGTAAGAGGCCAGCGTTGTCCCACCCCCAATGCGCGGGTGCAGATAGCTAAGCTCAGCGCGCAAACGCGGGTCGCGGGCTTTAAAATCGTCAAGAAATAACGAAAACATCCGATCATGGTTACCCTTAAGCACGACCCAAGGCGCGCCTTGTGCCATCCCTTGTGCCAAATAGGCAATCACACCTTTAGCATTAGGCCCACGATCAACTAAGTCGCCCACATGAACGATGGGGGCGACTTGGTCATTGGTTAAGGCCCTATCCGCCGCAATCAGAGCATGTGCTTCTTCAAGCAACGCAAGATGCCCATGAATATCGCCAATTGCATAGTTGCGCATCTTAACCCTTTCAGGTGACTTTGATATAAAACTCTTTAATTGACCTCAAATTCCAAGGCTTTAACTTGCTGGAAAAGCCCTGTGTTTTCAAGCGTCTCAATCACTTTAGGGTCAATGACTTGATCCAAATAAAGGATCGCAATCGCATCTTGCCCAACGCCCGAGCGCCCCAAGGTAAAGTTCGCAATATTGACGCCACTTTTCCCCATCGTCATGCCCAAAAGACCGATGATCCCGGGCACATCTTCGTTGGTAGTGTAAAGCATGTGTTCGCCGATTTCAGCATCAATATTAATGCCTTTAATCTGAATGAAGCGCGGTTTACCATCTGAAAAACAGGTCCCCGCAACCGAACGTTCGCGCGTTTCAGTTACGACGGTCAGTTTGATAAACGCGTCAAAAACGCCCGTTTTTTCTTGCTTGGTGGTCGAGATTTGAATGCCACGTTCGCGCGCGACAATCGGAGCAGAAACCAAATTCACATCGGGATTGCTGGCTTTCATAATACCTACAATCGCCGCGCAATTCAGCGCAGCTAAATTCATAGATGAGACGGTGCCATCATAAAGCACGTTTATAGCTTTGATCGGCTCATCCGTCATTTGGCCGACAAAAGCGCCCAAATGTTTTGCCAGTTGCAACCAAGGTCCCATGACCAATGCTTCTTCGGCCGTGACCGATGGCATATTCAGCGCGTTTGAAACAGCGCCTGTCAGCAGGTAATCTGACATTTGTTCGGCCACTTGTAGGGCGACATTCTCTTGCGCTTCGGTGGTCGATGCCCCCAAATGCGGCGTCACAACAACATTTGGCATATTGAACAAGGGGCTTTCGGTTGCAGGTTCAACCGCAAACACGTCTAAAGCCGCGCCAGCCACTTTACCTGCAGTTAAGGCCGTTGCCAAAGCCACCTCATCGATCAAACCGCCGCGCGCGCAGTTGATGATCCGTACACCTGTTTTGCATTTGGCCAAAGCCTCGGCCGATAGGATGTTTTTGGTTTTGTCGGTCAAGGGCACATGCAAGGTAATAAAATCAGACCGCACCAACAGATCGTCAAGCTCTACTTTGGTGACACCCAATTTAGCAGCGCGCTCATCCGACAAGAACGGATCATAAGCGATGACTTTCATGCGTAAACCCAAGGCGCGTTCGCAGACAATACCGCCGATATTGCCCGCGCCGATGACGCCAATGGTTTTGCCCGTAAGCTCAACCCCCATGAAGCGGGATTTTTCCCATTTGCCGGCATGGGTAGAGTGTGAGGCCTCAGGAATCTGACGTGCCACGGCAAACATCATAGCAATAGCATGTTCTGCAGTGGTGATTGAGTTACCAAAAGGCGTGTTCATCACGATCACGCCTTTTTTCGACGCTGCTGGAATATCGACATTGTCGACGCCGATACCCGCACGACCAACTACTTTTAGATTGTCGGCTAAGGATAAAAGCTTAACGGTCACTTTGGTGGCCGAACGAATGGCCAAACCATCATATTGTCCAATAATTTCCGCCAATTTTTCTTTGTCTTTGCCAAGTTTAGGCATGTAATCTACTTCAATACCGCGATCACGAAAGATTTGAACGGCGGTTTCGGAAAGTTCGTCTGATACAAGAACACGGGGGGCCATTTTGGGCTCCTATCTAAGGGAATGAAAGGGGATAGCCGGGCGCGTTAGGCGCAAAGCTTTGCAATCTCGACTTCGAAAGCCCACGCCAGCCACAGCATCAGCGCGGCAACATCCGTCGCCTCAACCGTTGAGCCACACCAAATCCGCAAGCCCGGAGGCGCATCACGGTAAGCGCCAATATCAAGAGCGACATCTTTACCCTCAAGGCGTTTGGTAACCGCTTTTGCAAAAGCGGCACTATCCAAAATACGCGCATCAGTGAATTTCAAACAAACCGACGTGCTCGAGCGTGTCGCCGCATCAACTGCCAGATTTTCGATCCAATCATGGACCGCGACAAAATCATGCACCACTTGCGCATTTGCGCGCGCACGGGCAACCATAGCGGGCAATCCGCCGATGGACTGCGCCCACTTCAGCGCCACCAAATAGTCTTCGACCGCCAGCATCGAAGGGGTATTGATCGTCTCACCCTCAAAAATACCTTCGATCAATTTTCCACCTTTGGTGAGACGGAAAATCTTGGGCAATGGCCACTCTGGCTTATAGGATTCAAGGCGCTCAACCGCGCTCGGCGACAGAACCAATATGCCATGCGCCCCTTCTCCACCCAAAACTTTTTGCCAACTAAAAGTTACGACATCTAACTTATCCCAAGGCAGATCCATCGCAAAGGCGGCGCTGGTGGCGTCGCAGATGGTTAGGCCTTGGCGGGTATCTGGAATAGCATTGCCATTTGGTAAACATACTCCCGAGGTTGTGCCGTTCCAGGTAAAGACCACATCCTTGTCAAAGTCGACGGTTGTGAAATCCACAATCTCACCATAAGATGCGATGCGCACTGTCGCATCTAGTTTCAGCTGTTTGACCACATCTATGACCCAGCCTTCCCCAAAGGATTCCCAAGCCAACATCTCAACAGGGCGTGCGCCCAGCATCGACCACATGGCCATTTCAACAGCACCCGTGTCCGAGCCTGGAACGATTCCCACTCGGTATCCTTGAGGCACCCCTAAAATCTGGGCCGTCAGTGTGATCGCTTCTTTTAGTTTTCCTTTTCCAGCCTCAGCGCGGTGCGAACGACCCAAAGGGGCATCAGCAAGCATATCAAGCGAAAAATTGGGGATTTTGGCACAAGGGCCAGAAGAAAAACGCGCATTTTTCGGCCGCGCGGCCGGTTCTTTTAGATCTGACATGGTATCCTCACAGATAAATGCCCCTCGTTGGGGAGGGGTGTCCCACCTCCTGCAGTAATCTTGCATGACATCTGGCGCAACCCCAAAATCTGGCCTATGAGGCGCTACAGTTTAAAAAATTCTTCCTCTTGCCGCCTATTGGAAACTGAGATGTCCATTGTCGTACTTTTAACCCATCCGGCTCGTGCAAATCTTGATTGGGCCGTGGTCATTGCGCTTTCGAATGCTTGGGGGGGCACCAATCCCAAATGGTTAAACCCCGCGGTTGCGGCGGAATTTGGGGTCGATACTGTACCCTCAAATCACGAAGATGTTTGGCAAGAGATGCAAGCCATTGGCATTGATCTTCTGATCGTGTCTGCCAAAAGACGCCGCAAATCCGTGCTTTTGGCCGATATGGACAGCACGATGATTGGCCAAGAATGTATTGATGAATTAGCTGCACATGCCGGTATTGGTGCAAAAGTAGCTGATATCACGGCCCGTGCAATGGATGGGCAGCTTGACTTCGAAACCGCGCTAAATGAGCGGGTCGCTCTGCTTAAAGGCCTTGCCCAAAGTGTCATCGCAACCGTGATAAGTGAGCGCATCACCCTGTCCTCAGGGGCGTCGCAGCTTGTTTCGACCATGCGCCATCATGGGGCCTATGCGGCACTTGTGTCGGGTGGATTTACAGATTTCACTGCACATATAGCCCAAATATTGGGCTTTGACGAAAATCGGGCCAATGTGCTGTTGATGAAAGACCACTTACTCACAGGCAGGGTTGCCCTACCAATCTTGGGAAAAGAAGCCAAGGTAACCGCCCTTAACGACATCATCACCGCACGTGGCCTGACCGCGCAAGATGTGATCGCGGTGGGAGATGGAGCAAACGATTTGGGTATGTTGCACATTGCTGGCATGGGCGTGGCGGTGCATGCCAAACCCTCGGTTGCGGCGCAATGTTCTTTGCGTGTCAACTACGGTGATTTGACCTCTCTGCTCTATATCCAAGGGTATGAGATTGGACAATTCCATGATTTTTGACCTGACAATCCAGATGTACACCCTGTTGGTGATTGCAGCTTTTTTAGCGGGGCTAGTTGATGCAATCGCAGGCGGCGGCGGGCTTATCACCTTGCCCATTTTGCTTTTGGCCGGCATCAATCCGATCAGCGCTTTGGCCACCAATAAGGTACAAGGCTGTTTTGGCGCGGCCACGGCCGCTTATTCCTATAGTCGCGCGGGCCATGTTGAGCTGGGTAGTCAAATTTTGGCCGCCAGCATAGCCTTTGGTGCGGGGGCTTTGGGGGCCCTAGCGATTGGGATGATCCCGACCGAGGGGCTGCGCCTTGGCTTACCCATTATCTTAATCACCATTGCGCTTTTTTTTGCACTTAAACCTGGCCTTACCGATGAGGATAAAACCCGCCGCATTTCGGCTCCTGCTTTCACGGCGTTTTTTGTGCCCTTTATCGGGGCCTATGATGGACTTGTTGGGCCCGGGGCTGGGGCCTTTTATATGATTGGCTTTGTACTTTTGGCTGGGTTTGGCGTGTTGAAAGCAACGGCCCATACCAAACTTTTGAACTTTTCTTCAAATTTTGGGTCCTTGCTAGTGTTTGCTCTGCACGGCGCGCCACTTTGGGGCTTGGGCCTATCCATGGGAGTGGCGCAGATTATCGGCGCTCGGGTTGGGTCTGGCATTGCAATGCAGGTTGGTGTACGGGTGATTAAACCATTGTTGGTTGTGACCTCAACTCTACTTGCAGGGCGTTTACTGTGGCAAATGCTTTAAACTGCGTCTTTGCCCCATTGATCACTTTGCATTTCCATCAACCGCGAGGCGGTCCGCTCAAACTCAAAGGCGCCACGCCCTGCGGCATAAAGATCAGCTGGGAGTACTGCGGCTGAGATAATCAAACGGGTCTTAGCCTCATAAAGTGCGTCGATCAACGTCACAAAGCGCTTGGCCTCATTATGACTATCTTGCGAGAGTTGCGGCACATTTTCCAAAATCAACAGCCGCAATGCCTGTGCAATGGCCAGATAATCGGCAGGCCCATAGGCCACGGCGCAGAGGCTTGAAAACTCCGCACGAGCCATTGCATTATTGTAATGGGGCAGGTGCAAAACGCGGCCATTCACGGCTAAATCAAGCCCCGTATTAACACCACCCCCGCCAAATGCTTGCCACAAAGCCTCTATTGCCGATGCACCATCCTGGCCAAGAAGGAAATATTTCTGCACACCTGCCAATTTTTCTTGACGATAGTCTTTCAGGCTTTGCAAATGTACGATCCGCAGGCGCGTTTGCAAAAAAGCGATAAAGGGCAAAAAAAGCGCGCGGTTCAACCCGTCTGGGTAAAGCCCATCGGGCGCACGGTTTGAGGTGGTGATCACCACTACACCCGCTTTAATTAGACTTTCAAACAAGCGCCCCACAATCATCGCATCGGTAACGTCTGAAATTTGCATCTCATCCAAAACCAAAAGTCTGAGGTCCTTGGCCATCTCGGCGGCAACGGGGGCCAAAGCGTCAGACACGCCCGTTTGGCGCAGGCGGTGCATTGCATGGTGAACAGATTGCATAAATGCATGAAAATGTACCCGTTTCTTACCATGAATGGGCAGGCTTTCAAAGAACAAATCCATCATCATTGATTTGCCACGCCCAACGCCACCCCAGATATACAATCCCTCAGGGGCGCGGTGTGTTTTTTGGAAGATCTGTCTTAAAAAGCTTTTTTGTCCCTGATCATAGGCCAGAACCTCTTGTTGCAATTGCGCCAGCATCGGCAGCAAATTTTCCTGTGCCGGATCGGCTGACAAAAGCCCAAAAGCGCATTTTTCTTCGTATAATTTGCGTATCATCGTCATGTGCCACCGTTTAACAGGCCCTTGCTATAAACTGCCCTGAGCGCGTTGCAAGGCTTGGTTGCTGCGATCGATCAAGAGGTCGAGCTCAGCCCACTGGCCGCACAGCTCAGCGGCATCAGCTTTTGAACCTGTTTGGACCAACTGAGTTTCGAAATCAATAAGCGCTTGGTGTAAAACATAAAGCCCCAAAGTTGCGCCACCGCCACCAATATAATGGGCCCAATAGGCCGCTTCGGGCCAGTTCTCTTGCGCCACAAAGGCCTTTAGCTTTTCTTGCGCATTTTGCGTTTTTTTAAGGTAAAGGGCGATCAGATTGCCAATCGCATCGGGGCCAACTTGGGTTTTTACCTCATGAAAAAACCCATAATCCAACAAATCGCTTTCCGCACCCTCTCGGGGCAAGGCAGATTTTTTTTGTGTGCGCATCGTCTCTTGTAATGCGGCCTCGAGGCGCGGGCCAACAGCCGATGATATCGCCATTAAAAATTCGGCCTTTTTAACAGGTTTGAGCAAAACCACCCCACCGATAAGGCGCAGAAATTGGCGCTCCAGGGCGGAATGGCTGTGGCCCGTCACCGCGATCATGGGGGTGGATTTGTTTAGCCCGTTTTTACGGATAGCTTGGCAGACTTGCACACCGTTTAGCGCAGGCATTGAGAGATCCATCAAAATCACGTCAAAGGTCTGGATCTTGGCCGCGTCCATAGCCTCTTGCCCGGTCGATGCGGCGGTCACGCGGTGGCCTGCCTTTGTCAACAAAGCGACCATCAGTTTCAAGGTGACAAGATTATCCTCAACTATCAAAAGCCTTAGGCAATGAGCCAGGTCGAGCCAACCCTCCGCGTCTTTGGGTCCCGGATCGGGGGCACCAGTCAACGAGACGGTAAAGGTAAAGCTGCTGCCCGCATCTTGCGCGCTTTGCATGGTGATCTGCCCGCCCATTGCTGCAGCGGCCTCTTGCACTATCCCAAGGCCCAGCCCCGTGCCCGCGTGAAAGCTGCTTAAAACCGTGTCGGAAGTGTTAAAATAGTCGAATACTCGGGCTTGATCTTGGATTTTTATCCCAACTCCCGTGTCGATCACGCAAAGGGTCAACAGCACTTTTTTCGCGCTGCCCTGCCCCGTTACATCGGCCTTTAACTTGACTCGCACAAAACCTTGTTCGGTAAATTTAAGAGCATTGCCAATAAGATTACTGGCGATCGACAAAAACAGGCTTTTTTGTCCCAACACAAAGGGAATGTCAGTGGCAAGGTCCGCCTCAAACCGCAGACCCTTTTGCAGGGCGATGGGCGTCATCTGGCTTTGCAAGCCCACAATCAAACCACTAGGTAAAAAGGGCACGACCGGATAGGACTTAATGCCCCCCCCTCTTAAGCGCGAAAGATCTAAGATATTATTCAGCTGATCAACCGCCGACTGCCCACAGGCTGCCAGCACATTCAGCAAATCTTGCTGCCTTTGTGTCATGTGAGTTGCGCGCAGTAAATCAGCCGCCAAAAGCAAGCTGCTTAATGGTGTGCGCATTTCATGGCTGACCAAATTTAAAAGCTCTAACCGCTCGGGTGTCGGACGTGCTACTTGATCATTTTCTGCGCGAACCTGCACCATGCCCCAAGCTGCGCCAACCGGTGCATCAAACGAAAAAAATGCGATAGACCCCGATGGCTTACGCTGTGGCGTCCTTTGTCCCTCGAGGGATAAAGCTCTAAGTCGTTCAAAGACATACCGCGGCTCGTCGACAGCTAGAAGGGGCCAAATCTGCATCACGTTTTGCGGCACTTTCTCATGGGCAAACATCACACGCGCTGCGGCATTGCATTGCGTTATAGCCCCACTTCTATCAATCAAAAGAACCGCATCGCGATTTTGTTCAATCATGCCAAGAACCAAAGCCTGCGCTGCGATATCTTGCGCGCGCCCACGGCTATAGGTAATCCAAATCATCCCTCCTAAGGCCGAAAGCGCGGCTAACACAAACGCCAACCAGATCACAAGACGTGGACGTATAAAAGAAGCCTCAAATTCTGGGGTCTCGAGATCAATCCAAGACTCTAAATCCTTGGCTATCAGCGCGCTCAGATCTGTTATGAGCGCCAAAAGTTGCGCCCTATGGTTGGAAAGAGCGGTGTCCGTGAAAAACATCGCGTCGTCGCTGCGAGCGAGCAGACCTTTGAGCGCTGCAATCGTGTCGCCGGATAAAATAGCAAAGCGCTCATGCTCGGCAAGATCAAAGGCGGTAACCGCATGCGACAAGCGACGGAATTCATGATACGCTATGAGCGAAAGCGTGCTGACGTGTTTATCGAGGTGAATATCGCTACTTTGTCCCAATTGCCGCTGCAAAAGGTCAACCGATGCGGCCAAATTAAAAACCACGCCGTGCCTTTGTAGACGCTTAAAATCAAATTGAGCTAAATTATAATGAATGAAAAAAGTAATAATTAAGGGTAAAATCAGTGATAGTATGCCTAATATTGCTAATAAGAATTTACTTTTCTTGATATATTTCAGAACAATTTGATTCAACTTTTCATAAAAAAAATTTAGCGCCACTAAGAATTCCTTAAAATTTAGAAAGCCCTTAATCTATTTAAACAAACTGACTTATTCGTTTGGATAAAATAATCAAAATAATTTATCACAAAGTTACAGACGTTTGGCAATCTTGAAGGCATACAACCCATCCGATCGTTACATAATATATCTAATTGCAAATTTATTGTATCAAAATAACTTAACCCTGTCATTATTACTGGTGTTTAGTCATGATGAAGAGATACTTATTTATCAAACAGACATCATAACTTTCAAAAGGTATTCCCATGCAAAGCGCTTTGCCAGAAAACGAGCAAACACAAAAACTACAATTGCGCATTTTGATTGCTGATGATCATGAAATGGTTTTGGAAACTTTTGCCATCTATCTGACCTCCGGGTCAGATATGAATGTAACAATGGCTAAAACGCTTGACGAAGCCTTACAACTCATTGCCCAAAAGGGGCCGTTTGATGTGGTTTTACTTGATCTAAATATGCCTGGCATGAATGGAATTGCAGGACTAAAGTTGGCACTGAAGGCCAATGTCGGAAAGCCCGTAGCTATTTTAACGGGCAATCCTTCTCCTCGTATGTTGGATGAAATCATGGCCATTGGTGCAGCTGGGATTATATTGAAGACTACACCCGCTCGCAGTTTGGGCAATGCCATTCGCTTTATGCATGCGGGAGAATATTATATGCCGATCGAGCTAATACGCGACCGCACCCAAGTCAATCACATTAGCTCAAAAGGCAAACTAAGCGGACGTGAGTTAAGCGTTTTATCCTATTTGGCAGAAGGGAGGCAAAATAAAGATATCGCCAGTCAACTGCAATTAGCTGAGCCTACAATTAAAATGCACGTCACATCAATTTGCAAAAAACTGGGTGCGCAAAACCGCACCCAAGCCGTGATTGCAGCACGTAATTTGGGAATGATCTAGATCCATTTGGCCACGGGCGGTAGGCTCATCAATACTGCTGAGGCATCATGACCTGTTTCCAGCCCAAATTTGGTGCCACGATCATAAACCAGATTATATTCTGTATAAAGCCCACGATGCACCAACTGGCGGTCTTTTTCATCCGGGCCCCAAGGCGTGTCTTTACGCACTCTGGCCAAGGGTAAAAAGGCAGGCAAAAAGGCCGTCCCGACCGCTTTGGTAAAGTCAAAATCTGCGTGCCAATTGCCTGTGTTTAAATCGTCATAAAAAATACCCCCCACTCCACGCGCACGCCCGCGATGGGGTATGAAAAAATATGTGTCTGCCCAGTCTTTGAACTTGGCGTAATAACTTGGATCATGAACCTGACAGGTTTGTTTTAAAATATTATGAAAATGTATCGTGTCTGGATCATATTCTATTGCTGGATTTAGATCGGTACCGCCGCCAAACCACCAAGCCGAAGGTGTCCAAAACATACGTGTGTTCATGTGAACGGCTGGCGCATGAGGGTTTTGCATATGTGCCACAAGGCTGATGCCGCTCGCCCAAAACCGTGGATCCTCAGCCATACCAGGCACGCCCCTTGCTGCCATGGATTTTTGCGCCCTGTCGCCCAACCTGCCATGCACGGTGGAAACATTAACTCCAACCTTTTCAAACACCCGCCCGCCACGCATTACACTCATGACACCACCGCCGCCGCTTTGACGAGTGGTCGGAGTGACCTCAAAACGACCAGCCAGCTGAGTTTGACTATCGTGACTGTCTTCTAATGTTTCAAAGGCTGCAACGATCTGATCGCGGAGTTTTGCAAACCATTTTGAGGCTTGAATTTTTTCTGATTGCATTGCGTCTGACATTCGGTTTCCTACAGGCGGGGCACTCTTTTGTGACTTACTGGATTAAGCGATCAAGATACTATAATGTCTGAATTCACATAGCAGGTAAAGGATCGCGGGTTATGTTAACTATTATCTCTGGGCTTCTATTTGCAGGTTGCACAACTCCGCAAGAGCTGTGTGTCTCTCGTGTGACCAAAGACCTTCGCATCATCAACAGTTTGGTCTTGTAAACCACGTCAAATATTTCTCGTAGATATCGTATGAAAATTCATCAAATCACCCGCAAAGTCATGCGCTCTTGTGAACGTGATGCACAAGACCTTAGAACAAAATCCAGTGTCGTATGCTGGGACGAGGTCGCAACCACATTGCGGCGCCCGGTCACGCTGGATATGGCACTTGAGAAAACCAAACTTAGCAATTTGTTAGACAAACAAAGAGAGCTTGAAAGCAAAGCCACCCGAGAAATAGTCAATTGCAACAAGCATTAATGAAGGGGCGACTGCACAACGTCTAAAATGCCACGGCCACCATCTACGTTCAAAATTTGTCCCGTCATAAAGCCCGACGCGTCAGAGGCTAAGAATTCAAATGTTTCAACCACCTCATTGGCGGCGGCTAATCTACCAAGGGGTGTGCCCTCAATCAAAGTGGTGCGAAATTCGGAATCGTCTTTAAGAACGTTTTGCAAGCTTGCACTCATAACTGAGCCAATCGCCACCGCATTCACACGAATATTGACCCCCGCCAATTCCGCAGCCAAAACCCGCGTCATATGATCAACTGCGGCCATGCTAATCGAAAAACCTAAAAGCCCCTTTTGAACACGGCTGCCCACAATAGCGGAAAGGTTAACAATCGTGCCAATTGACGTGGCTGGGTTCGCCCGATCTTCGGCCGTGCCCGCTTGTTGTATCATGCGTTTGGCTACCATTTGCGACAGGCGCAGGCTGGTGATCAAGTTATGTTGCAGCATCTCTTCCACGCAATCTCCTTCGGGCGAAAGCGCGACAGAGGGGGCCACATTGCGGCAAGCATTCACCAAAATATCAACCCGATCAAATGCCGACATTGTGGCCGAAATTAGGTTGGTCATAGTCAATTTTTGGCGCAGATCTCCCGCAAAATAGCGAGCAGCCACTTCGGCTTGCTCCGCGCTTCCCACTTCTGATTCTAGCTTTTCTTCATCAATATCTGCAAACATCACATTTGCGCCACGTTCTAGAAAATGCCGTGCAATCGCCAGACCAACGCCATTCGCGGCCCCCGTTACTATGGCAGTTTTTCCTGCAATCGATCTGCTCATTTCAGGCTCCAGTTCTGGTTGAGGTTTGGCGCACAGGGCGCGCGGCGCGGGTTAGACGAAAAGTCCCGTCGCCGCCTAGGTCCTCAACCTCACGAAAAAGGGTGGCTATGTGTTTTGTATAGGGTAAATGGCGGTTGGCCACTAACCAAAGAGTGCCTCCTGGCGACAACATCGCGGCAGCGGCAGAGATAAAGCTCATGCCCAGGGCTGGGTTGGCTTCGCGCCCAACGTGAAAGGGCGGATTACACACCACCGCATCGGCACTGCGTATGGGTTTAAAGCTACGAGCATCGGCCCAAATAAAGGCGGCGCGCGGGTCCGTTATGTTCTTACGCGCACAGTCTAGAGCGGCGACCTCGGCCTCGACCAGATCAAGATGTTTGACACTGTCGCGGGTTAAAATATGGCGCGATAAATAGCCCCAGCCTGCTCCCAAATCAACTACATGCCCGCCCAGTTTGTTAGGTAAAGCCGCAGCCAACATGACAGACCCACGATCAGCTGATTGCGGCGAAAAGATGCCCACTTTGGTTAAAAATCCATCTTCAGTCAGCATATCTGGCGCACGCCAGTCGGACAAATCTAGATCGGATTGAAAGGTGAAAAGCTTGCCGTGGGCCTTTGAAAGGGCCTCGGACGCCATGCCTTTGGCCCGCATCTCACGGTGTAATGAGTCTATCCCATCTGTTTTTTGTCCGTCAACAATCACAAGCCCACCCGCCACGACCGCGCTTTGAGCACAGGCGATCAGGTCAAGCGCATCTTCTTTGGTACGCGGCACGCAGACCAAAACGGCGCTGTGCCCACCTGTGGGCTTGGTCAAAACCTTATAGCCCTGTCTTTGAAAAAAATCAAAATCCGGCTTAAAACCCGTGACAATCTCTAATTGTTCACGCGACAACATGTGTAAGTTATCTTCCAAACGTGGCCGCAGCACCAAAATGCTACCGCTTTGGGGCAAGGTAAATGCCCCCACATCGAGTGCATGAGTAAGTCGCAAAGTGCGCATGAGCAGCCCCTGAGGACTCTATTCCTTTTCCATTGTGCATTGCAAAGGGTGCTGATGCCGGCGGGCGAAATCCATCACCTGTGCCACTTTGGTTTCAGCAACCTCAAAGGAGAAGACGCCAACAACGGCCAATCCTTTCTTATGCACTGTTAGCATCACTTCAAAAGCCTGAGCATGGTTAAGACCAAAAAATCGCTCTAACACATGGATGACAAATTCCATAGGTGTAAAATCATCGTTTAAAAGCATAACCTTATACAGCGGCGGACGCTCTGTTTTGGGCTTTGGTTTGGTCAGCAATGATGTGTCTTCTTTGGAGCCTGTGCCTTTATCAGACATATATATCTGGGAAAGGGTCACTACGGGCACTCCAAGGGAAGGATTCGAAATTATCATTTGCGCAATTATAGGCATTTTCGGCGCAAGGGAAAGGTTTGTCTGTCCAATAGGGCCTTGAATGGTTAAGCAAATAGAGTAGCCTACGTCGATGGACACCAAAAGCTTCTCCCATAGCATCACCTGTGTCGGCTTTGATGCCGACGACACACTTTGGCATAATGAAACATTTTTCCGACTGACCCAAGCACGGCTTTATGAGCTGCTTTCCGATTTCACCGACCGCGCAACACTCGAACGGAGGCTTTTAGCGGCTGAGCGGCGCAACATTAGTCATTATGGCTTTGGCATCAAAGGTTTTATTCTTTCAATGGTCGAAACCGCTATCGAGGTGACCGAGGCGCGGGTATCGGCCAAAGCGATTGGTGAAATCGTCGCTGCAGGCCGCGAGATGCTGTCGCATCCGATTGAACTTTTACCCCATGCACGCACCGCAGTTGAACAGGCTGCAAAAGATCATAAGGTCATTTTAATAACCAAAGGAGATCTTTTGGATCAAGAGCGCAAGCTGGCACAATCAGGGTTAGATAACTTGTTTGACGGCGTTGAAATAGTGTCGCACAAAACCCCGGCCGTGTATAAGAAGATCTTTACCCGCTATGGTCAAGGCCCCGCCCATGGGCTTATGATCGGAAATTCGATGAAATCTGATGTGCTTCCCATGATCGAAAGTGGTGGAATTGGGGTATTTATTCCCCATGGCGTGCCATGGGCGCTTGAAGAAGCACCAGCACCTGAAAATGAGGCCAACTTCTTTGAATTGAACAATTTAGGCGCGTTGGCACCGCTTTTGTCGAAATTACGCGGAAACAATTGAAAATCAGGGCTGTTATGCGAATCACTCTTATGTTAGCTTATTGTAGCTTAAACCCATACTAAAATGGGTGGGCAAGGTAGAGCAAATTTCGACAGGAAAAACTCGTGGTTGCACGGCTAACACACAGTATTCATATATCTCTTTTATGGTGCAGTGTTTTGTTGGCCTGTGCTTTTAGTAATGCCGCAACTTCGGCCCCTTTCGCCGCCTTTGTCATGGATGCGGCCACGGGCGAAACGCTTTATAGCAAAAACGCCGATACGCGCCTCCATCCCGCGTCTTTGACCAAAATGATGACTCTTTACGTCACATTTGGTGCTGTTGAAAGTGGCGAAATCTCGCTTGATAAGATGATCACCATTTCACAAAATGCGGCGTCTGAACCACCGTCGAAATTGGGCCTGCGCAAGGGTCAAAAGATCGCGCTGCGCTATTTGATTAGGGCCGCAGCAATTAAGTCAGCCAATGATGCAGCAACCGCTATTGGCGAAGCTATTGGGGGCTCAGAAGCCGCCTTTACCGCACGCATGACCAAAACTGCCAAAATGCTAGGCATGAAAAATACCCAATTCAAAAATGCAAATGGCTTGACCAAATCAGGCCACTATTCAACGGCGCATGATATGTCGATATTGGGGCGGCATTTATTTTATGATTACTCCGATTATTATCATTTATTTTCCCGGCGCGAAATTTCGGCGGGAATGGCCACAGTACGCAATACCAATCGCCGGTTTCTTAATGCATATCGTGGCGCTGATGGAATCAAAACTGGTTACACAAATGCCGCAGGATTTAACCTAACAGCCTCAGCCGAGCGTGGTAATCGGCGCATTATTGCGACGATTTTTGGCAGTACATCAACGCCAAAACGCAATCAAAAGATGGCCGAGCTTTTAAACTTGGGTTTCAAAAAAAAATCTTCAGGGATTAAAGTGCCACTGTCAGAGCCTGCGATTGTGAAAAATATTCTAATGGCCAGCAAAACACGTCAAACCTCACTCGTACTGGCCAAATCGCCACGGCCTAAACCCAGACCTGCCAGCATAGGCGGCGGTTTGGCTAAAAAGGCCATTTTGTTGGAAAACATTAATTCCGCCCTAGAAGAGGCGGCAGCCAATGCCGGGCTTAACCAAACTGATCTTAAGAATTTGGGAGATCAAAGCTTTAAGGCGCCCGAACCCGCCTTCGTACCCAATGCCGAGGTTCAACTCAGCGCAGCACAATTGCCGCCAGAAAACACCTTACAATATTCTGCGATGGTGCTTACGGCACAGGACGATCCATCGCTTTACGCCCCTTCAATCAACGATCTCCAACCGCAAGTTGTGACCCGCATGTCAACCTCTGGTGGGCATCATTTTGGGGTGAATGTTGGTCGCTATCCAAGTAGATCTGTAGCCGAGCGTGAGCTTTTGAAAATTACATTGACCGAATCGACTACCCTAAGCCAAGGTTTGCGTAAAGTATTAGAGCGCAGCGTCGGATATGATGCCAATGTCATGGGCCTAACCGAAGAGCAAGCCAGCTTGGCCTGTCGTCGCCTGACGGCCCGCGCCGTTCCTTGCAAGTTAATCGGTGTAGATTAACCCTAAGCTTTGGCTTTAAGGCCAAAGATTTCGACAAACTTCACAAATTTCGACAAGAAAATCAAAGAGGCCAAGCACTAATGCCTCCAGCCAACCGCGGCAGGCTTCACATACAAATATTGGGCGGAAAAGTTCGAGTATTTAAATACAACGTTAAAGCCAATTACTTATAAAATAAATTACTATTACCTGAAGCTAAGAAAACCACCCCCGAGCGCTGCTGCCAACAAAGCCTTGGTATATTCAGCCTTTGGTGACTCAAACACTGCGTGAGCGGGGCCTTCTTCAACAATGTCACCCTCTTTCATAACTATAAGGTGGTTGGCAAGTGCACGCACCACCCGTAAATCATGGCTGATGAAAATATAGGCCAGACCATGTTTGGCCTGAAGGTCGCGCAACAGATCAACAATTTGAACCTGCACCGTCATATCAAGCGCCGAGGTAGGCTCGTCCAGAACCAACAGTTTGGGGCGCAGGACCATGGCGCGAGCAATGGCAACACGTTGGCGCTGGCCACCTGAAAACTCATGCGGATAGCGCGTCATAGCAGCAGGATCTAAGCCCACTTCACGCATCATTTGCGCCACAAGTTCGTGATGGCGCGCCTTGTCCTGAGACTGATGGACTTTTAGACCTTCGGCTATGATTTCTTCGACCGTCATACGCGGCGATAGGCTGCCGAACGGGTCCTGAAACACAACTTGAATGTCGCGCCGCAAAGCGCGCATCTCTTGGGACGAAAGATTGCTAATCTCTGTACCTTGAAAATAAATTTTTCCTTGGCTGGCAACTAGGCGCAAGATAGCCAAGGCTAAAGTACTTTTTCCCGATCCACTTTCCCCGACAATGCCCAAGGTTTCGCCCGGGCGCACTGCGATCGAAGCACGGTTGACAGCTTGCACATGGCCCACAGTACGGCGGAAAAGGCCGCGCTGAATGGGATACCAAACACGCAGGTCCTCGGTTTCAAGAATAGGAGCGCCTTTGCTTGCGGGTTTGGGTGGTGTTGCTTTTGGCTCTGCCACGAGCAATGTTTTAGTATAGGGATGCTGCGGATAATTAAATAGCGCCGCCGTTTCGGCATGTTCAACGATTTGGCCATTTTGCATGACACAGACACGGTCAGCAATGGCTCGCACAATACCCAGATCATGCGTGATAAACAAAAGGCTTAAGCCTTCGGATTTTTTAAGATCATTCAGCAGCTTTAATATTTGCGCTTGGATCGTGACATCCAGCGCTGTGGTTGGCTCATCCGCGATCAAAAGCTTAGGGCCATTCGCCAGTGCCATCGCAATCATCACCCTTTGACGTTGACCGCCCGACAATTGGTGCGGATAAGCCCCAAGGCGACTTTCGCCGTCTAAAATACCTACTTTTTCCAACAAAGAAATCACACGTGCCCTCGCCGCGCCACCACTAAGCCCTTGGTGTAGGGTCAGCGACTCGGTTAGTTGTTTTTCAATGCTATGCAGCGGATTTAAGCTGGTCATCGGCTCTTGAAAGATAAAGCTAATTTCATTTCCGCGTAGCTCTTGTAGCAGACCTTGTTGTGCGCCGATCACTTCGATCCCATCAAACTGCACCGATCCCGTCACCTGCGCGGCGTCGGTCAAAAGTGAAAGAGTCGCCAAGGCCGTGACCGATTTTCCCGAGCCACTTTCCCCCACCAAAGCTACCGTTTCACCTGCAGCCACGCTAAACGATACACCCCTCACTGCATGGATAATCTGCCCATCTTGGACAAACCGCACGTTTAAATCTGAAACATGCAGCACGCTCATCTAAAGGTCTTTCTAGGATCAAATGCGTCACGAAGCCCTTCAAACATGAACACAAGTAAGCTGAGCATTAACGCAAAGGTGAAAAAAGCCGTAAAGCCCAACCAGGGGGCTTGCAGATTTTGCTTGGCTTGCTGGGTCAACTCACCCAACGAGGGGGCCGAGGCTGGTAAGCCAAAACCTAAGAAATCAAGAGCCGCGAGAGAGCCAATCGTCCCTGTCACCAAAAAGGGCAACATTGTCAAAGTGGCGACCATCGCATTAGGCAGAACATGTCGAAACATGATTATGCCGTCACTTACCCCAAGAGCCCGGGCGGCGCGCACATATTCAAAATTGCGCGCCCGCAAAAATTCGGCACGTACCACACCTACCAAAGCCGTCCAACCAAACAACACCATGAGCCCGATTAACAGCCAAAAACTCATCTGCCACATCGCAGCTACTATGATAATCACATAAAGGCTTGGGGTGGCCCCCCAGAGCTCAATCACGCGCTGAAAAATTAAATCAATCAGTCCACCAAAATAACCTTGCACCGCCCCCGCAGTGATCCCGATGATCGAGGTGAACAGCGTCACAATCAGCGCAAAAGACACTGACAAACGAAACCCATAAATGACCCGCGCCAAAACGTCGCGCGCGGTATCGTCGGTACCAAGCCAATGATCAGCATCAGGCGGGCTTGGAGCTGCACGCCCCAAACTGTTGATGCTGTTATAAGAATAGGGAATTGGAGGCCAAAGCACCCAGCCTTGCGCAATGGGTTGCCCCTCGACACTGCCGTTGTCGCGCGCCTCGGCCCAGATAGTATCAGGGTCATCCCAACAGGCGTCACTACCGCCCGAGGAAATCAAGCAGCGAACTTCAACATCACGGTAGCCGGCCTCAGTGAGGAAATCGCCGCCAAACGTTGTTTCGGGATAAAATTTGGCGAAAGGCACATAAAAATCGCCTCTATACTGCACCAAAAGAGGCTTGTCGTTGGCCAACAGCTCGGCGAAAAGCGACAGCACGAAAAGAAAGCTAAACAAGACCAAAGACCAAAAAGCCCGCTTGTTGGATTTGAAATTGCGCCAACGTCTCGCCTGAATGGGGGATAAGGGCATGCTAACCTTGGCCTTCAAAATCAATACGCGGATCAATCCAGACATACATCAGATCTGAGATGATACCCACCACCAATCCCAAAAGCCCAAAGACAAAAAGCGTTCCAAAAACAACAGGATAATCACGCGACACTGCCGCTTCAAAGCCCAAACGGCCCAGTCCATCTAACGAAAATATCGTCTCGATAATCAAGCTGCCCCCAAAAAAGACCCCGATAAATACCGCAGGAAATGAGGCAATAACAATCAACATCGCATTGCGAAAGACATGGCCATAAAGCACAGATTTTTCGCTTAGGCCTTTAGCGCGGGCGGTCATGACATATTGTTTGCGGATCTCATCCAAAAAACTGTTTTTGGTCAGCAAAGTCAGCGTAGCAAAAGCCGAGATGGTCGAAGCAAGAACCGGCAAAGTGATGTGCCACAGATAATCAACCGCCTTGCCAAAGAGCGACATATCGACAAATCCGTCCGAGGTTAGGCCCCGCAACGGAAACCACCGCACATATGAACCGCCAGCAAAGACCACCAGCAAAACAATTGCGAACAAAAAGCCAGGGATAGCATAGCCAATAATGATTGCACCACTAGTCCATGTGTCAAACTGCGATCCGTCGCGGACCGCTTTTCGAATGCCTAAGGGAATAGAAATCATATAGGCCAAAAGCGTTGACCAAAGCCCCAGACTGATCGAGACAGGCATTTTCTCTAGCACAAGCTCTAAGACCCCAATAGACCTGAAATAACTTTCCCCAAAATCAAGCCTCGCATAGTTGCTCATCATAATTGTAAAGCGCTCAAAAACGCCGATCGTTTCTTTGTAGCATTCGGGGACCTTGGTCGATGGTTTGCCTGTGAACCCTTCTTCACAAATAATGCGGGCGAAGCCGAACTGACGTTCAAGATCGTCAATAAACTCGGGAGGCAACCCGCGCGAACCGATGTAACGTTCATCTGCCATGCCCTGATCTTGGCCCATTGCCGCGTCATTTCCACCGCCTGTGATGGCAGAAAAAGCATCCCCCTCACCCTCTAGGCGCGCAAGCACCTGCTCAACAGGTCCACCTGGCACAAATTGTGTCAGCGCAAAATTGATCACCATGATGCCAATCAGCGTTGGAATGACCAATAATAGCCTCCGCAAAAGGTATGCCGTCATGCCTCCCCACCTTGCCCTAAAAGATCGAGCGTCATTAACGCAACGCCCCCTGTGACTTTAATTTTGCGGCTTTTTCAGGGTTAAACCACCAAAAATCCAACTCACCCAAAGCATAAGGAGGCAGGGTTTGGGGATGTTCATACTGGTCATAATAAGCGACGGTATGTTTGTTTTTATACCACTGAGGAACCCAAAACCGTTCGGCCCTAAGCACACGGTCCAGCGCCATGGTCGCATCGGTCAAGGCCTGTTTGCTAGTGGCGGCCATCACATCGTCGATCAGACGATCGACCGCGGCGCTTTTAAGGCCCATCACATTAAAGGCCGACACATCCGCCGTTTGTGAACCATAGAACTGTTTTAGCTCCGACCCTGAAAAATAACCTGATCTAGCTCTCGATGAGATGATGTCAAAATCATATGAGGGCGGGCGCGTGCGGTCCGTATATTGCGCGTCGTCGACCTTGGTCATCATGGCATCAATTCCCAGGGCTTTAAGATTTTCGACGTAGGGCAAGATCACGCGGTCAAAGGCAGGGCTGTCGTTCAAAAACTCAACCCGCAGCTTTTCACCCACCGCATTTGCGCGCATTCCGTCGGAGCCAACCGCCCAGCCTGCGGCATCAAGTAAAGCGCTGGCCTTGCGCAAATTACCACGATCAAGCTGCTTGGCGCCCGAAACATCTCCGTTAATCGCCGTATTAGTTAATATTGTGGGTTGCAACAAACCCGCATCAACCAAAGGTTGTAGATGGGAAAGTTCCGCCAATCGGGGCACGCCTTCAGCTGCCTGCCAGGTGTTTTCCCAAACCGAATTAATCCGCGCATAAAGCCCATAAAACAAAGTTTCATTCGACCATTCAAAATTGAACATCAAAGCAATCGCTTCACGTACGCGCAGGTCTTGGAATTTTTCGCGCCGCAAATTGAACAAAAAGGCCTGCCCTGAGGCTTTGTCGCCCGAGGGCAGCTCAGCCTTGACGACATGGCCCGCCTCAAGGGCTGGAAAATCATAAGAGGTGGCCCAAGATTTTGACGAATTTTCGTTGCGAAACGTATATGTTCCCGCTTTAAAAGCCTCAAACGCAGCATTGCCATCGGAGAAATATTCTATGCGTATTTCATCAAAATTATTGGTGCCCTTCATCAAAGGATGCACGGCACCCCAATAGTTTGGATTGCGCTTATAGCTCAATGTTTGACCAACAATGACGCGGTCAGGCACATAGGGGCCGCTCCCCAAAAGAGGGGTCATACTTGACTCTTCTAGGTCAAGCCCATTGGATTGATAATGGGCCTTTGAAAAGATCGGCAGGCCCCCCATATCGGCGGGCAAATCGCGGGTTGGCTTACCTTGGGTAAAGGTGAATTCGACACGGTAAGGATCAAGGGCACGCGCTGATTCAACCTGTTCCGATAAAACAGTACGAAAATCGGTAAGGCCTTTGCTCAAAAAAGTCTCAAAGGAAAAAATTACATCATCGGCCGTCAGTGGAGTGCCGTCTGAAAAGGTAACATCCTTGCGCAGATTGAAAATCACCGACGAACGATCTTGCGGATATTCCATCGTCTCACAAATCAAACAATAAGATGCCCCAATCTCATCTGATGTCCCCGCAAGAAGGCTTTCTAACATCGTCGATGACATGGCCCCCGCCCGGCCTTTAAGCGAAAATGGGTTCATGGAATCAAATCCGCCCTGAGTCCATTCCGAGATATAGCCACCTTTTGGCGCATCGGGGTTTACGTAGTCTAAATGGGTAAAGTCACCACCATATTTCAAATCCCCAAAAGTCGAGATGCCATGCGCCTTGATCAGATCTTTCGATAAAACCACTTTCGCACCGCTTAAAACAAAAAGGCCAATCAGCGCCAAACTCAGTAGACCAAAAGCTTGACGGGCTTGGTGCGAATTTTGTGTTTTAGCAACTGCTTTGAATTTGCTTTTGGACATGAGACACCTCGATCTAATGAGAACTTCTCTTATGAAACTAAGGCAGCAACCAATGGTTTCGCAAGTTGCGAATTTGCAATAAGTGCCATTTTGGAAAAATAAAAGGGCCGCCCCGATGGGCGGCCCTTTTATATCTGCGTTTGATCAATCAATTCGTGGCTTGAAGCCAAGCTATCAAGTTAGCGCGATCTTGTGCTTTAGGCAGGCCCGCAAAACTCATTTTTGTGCCAGGTGCATACTTTTTAGGATTGGTCAAAAAACCATCAAGATTAGCTGGAGACCATACGTCGCTTTGCATTCCAACCAAAGTGGCCGAATAGCCAAAGCCTGCAACCGCCGCTTTGCCGCGCCCAACAACACCGTTCAGATGAGGACCCGTGCCGTCAGCGCCATCCATTTTATGGCAGGCTTTACATTTGGCAAAGACTTTTTCGCCTGCGCCCGCATCCGCGGCAGCGAACAGCTCATCAAATGAGGGACCAGCATCTGCAACTTCAGATTCTGCAGCTTCCGCACCAGTATCAATTACATAAGCCTGTGCTTCTTCGCCGCCATGGCCTTCGCCATGCATCGAATAAATCGATTCTGAGGCCCAAGAACCTAATAAAAACAACAAAAGCGAACCACAAACGGCGCCTACAACTTTGGTGAATGTCATCGTGTCGAACATGCTGTGTCCTACTTCAGGGTTATTTTTTGCCTATCTACACGCTTCCCACCAGAGGATTCAAGGTGTACTAACGCGACCAATTGCCTCTATATGAGGGTTTTTTATAAAAATGAGGGCATAATGACCGGTCGTATCGCATTTCAGGGAGATTTAGGCGCCTATTCGCATCAGGCTTGCCACCTTTCACGTCCAGATATGGAAGCGGTACCGTGCTCCACATTCCAACAAGCAATTGACTTATGCAAAAGCGGTGCAGTCGACTTGGCGATGCTGGCGGTGGAAAATTCGACTTATGGGCGGGTCGCAGATGTTCATTCACTTTTGCCAGAAAGTGGCCTTCATATCATTGATGAGACCTTTGTGAGGGTGCAAATCAGTCTCTTGGCCGTTAAAGGCACCAAATTGGCCGATGTAAAGCGAGTGCGGTGCATGTCGATTTTGGCAGGCCAGTGCGGACAATTTTTGCGATCTCATGATTTGGATTTTCTAAATTGGTCAGACAATGCCGCCGCCGCACAAGAGGTGGCGCGCCTCGGCGAGCCGCGTGAAGCAGCCCTTGCTTCGTCTTTGGCAGGCCAAATCTATGGTCTGGATATTTTGGCCGAAGGGATCGAAGATCACGACAATAACACCACCCGATTTTTGGTGATGTCACGTGAGGCCGACCAATCGCGCCGCGGAACGAGGCCCATGTTGACAAGCTTGACCTTTCGGGTACGCAATATTCCCGCGGCACTCTATAAGGCCTTGGGCGGCTTTGCGACCAATAGTGTCAATATGACTAAGCTTGAAAGTTATATGGTAGGTGGATCTTTCACCGCAACCGAGTTTTACGCCGACATCGAAGGACACCCCAAAGATCCCAATGTGGCCCGCGCGCTTGCAGAATTAAACTATTTCACTTCATCGGTGAATATTCTTGGAGTCTATCCGTCAAGCCGCACCTAATAGGTGCCCGCAAGCCAAGCTGAAATCAAATGATGGGCAATCGCCCCTTTGCGCGCGGGGGTGATTTCAGGGTGATGGCCTGCCATCACCTGCATCATCTCCTCTTTAGTAATCCAGCGCGCATCCTCAAGCTCAACCGGATCAAGTGTAATTTTCTCTGAGATGGCGCGCGCTACACAACCAAACATCAATGAGGCCGGAAAAGGCCAAGGTTGACTTGCATGATAACGCACATCCTCAACTGTGATCCCAGCCTCTTCAAAGACTTCACGCTCCACCGCCGCCTCCAGCGTTTCGCCTGGTTCAATAAAACCTGCCAAGCAGGAATACATCCCCTTAGGCCAAGCGTGTGAACGCCCTATAAGTGCCTGATTGCCTCGCGTAACCAACATAATTACCACAGGATCCGTGCGGGGAAAATGCGACAATCCGCAGCCCGCGCAGGTGCGCTGCCATCCAGCTTTTTGTACATGTGCTGCAGCGCCACAAGCCGAACAAAAGCCCGAAACACTGTTCCAATGAACCAAGGCCTTGGCCGTGACAGCAAGTTCGCCTTCAAGGGGTGAGAGGGTCAGCATGATGCCACGCAACTCTAAAAAGGCGCAGTCAGAGCCCAAATCCGGATGGGTTTGTGCACTGTCGTCAAAAAATCCATCTACAACTTTGGGCTCGTCTTTTGGCTCCCACTCCGAGATATCGGCCGCGAAATAAGCCTGTTCGTCCGTTTGTCCCAAAAAATATATTTTCTGCTGGGCCAAATCCAGAAGCGCGTGCTCCGCCGCAATCCAGCCCAAAGTTTGATCATAGTGCACCAAAGGTTTTCCACGCCACACCGGCAATATTTTTGCGTTTTCGAACAAAGCGGTTAGGGTTTTTGGCTCATCGCGCAAATGTGCTCTACGATCTAATCCGCCGCCGGAAAATGAAAGTTGTGAAAATGTCATCGCTTTCCTTTACGGTTAATAAACTTTGAGAAAGCTATATCCTATATATTAATGTGTGCAATTGAATTGCCAAGCGGCTTGCAGCTTAGAGTGCAACCCCAATGGATAGAAAAAGTGGTTTTTGAATTGTTTAGAGCCAATTACACTTTTGGCCTTGAAACCTTAGAAGCAAAAATTGGGCTTGCGCATTTTAGTTACAGGTCATTTGCGTGCCCATATTGCCGATTGATACTTTGCACCTTGTGACGCAGTTCTAGGTCAAGTTTGGTACAGCCGCTGCGCGAACACAATTTATTGACAAATAACTTGGGCGAAAGGCTGTAACCGTTTGACGAAAAAATGCCCAAGAATCGGTTGAATATCGGCTTATAGCCTCTAGCATCGTCACACTTGCACTGGTCGGCCTATGCTACTATATGAAAGTTGAGAGGTTGGCGCGGGCAGGCACCTCGCCAACCCGGTCAGGTCCGGAAGGAAGCAGCCGTAACGAGCCCCGCTTGGGTCGTTGTCCAGCCTCTCACCTCATTAAGGCTATCGTAGATTAAGCGCCCCCGTTTTGGTGTGCCAGCCACCTAAGGTGGCAATTGCTGGACGGGGGCACAGATGCAGCTTAGTCTATTTGCAAAGCCGAATCCTTAATTCAGACTTGAGGCCAAATGTCCGACACCACCGCGCAGGGTTACCGAGTTCTTGCCCGCAAATATCGCCCGCAAACTTTCGCCGATCTGATCGGACAAGAGGTGATGGTGCGCACCTTAAAAAACGCCTTTGCATCCGACCGCATTGCCCATGCATTTATCATGACAGGCGTGCGCGGGGTGGGTAAAACCACAACTGCACGGATCATTGCCAAAGGCCTAAACTGTATCGGCCCCGATGGTACAGGCGACCCCACCACAGAACCTTGTGGAGTATGCGAGCCCTGTCAGGCTATCACCGATGGCCGTCATGTTGATGTATTGGAAATGGACGCAGCCAGCCGCACAGGCGTGGGCGATATTAGAGAAATCATCGACTCGGTGCATTACCGCGCCGCTTCGGCACGCTATAAAATATATATAATTGACGAAGTCCACATGTTGTCAACCAGCGCCTTTAACGCGCTTTTAAAAACCCTCGAAGAACCACCAGCCCATGTGAAATTCATCTTTGCCACCACCGAAATTCGCAAAGTACCCGTAACCGTTTTATCACGGTGCCAAAGGTTCGACCTCAAACGGATCGAGCCCGAAGTGATGATGGCGCATCTAGCGCGAATCGCCGATCTGGAAGGTGCAAGCCTTGCCCCAGATGCGATGGCATTGATAACCCGCGCCGCCGAAGGGTCGGTGCGCGACGCCATGAGCTTGATGGACCAAGCCATCGCCCATGGCGGGGGAGAAACCAAAGCCGAGCAGGTGCGCGCTATGTTGGGTTTGGCCGATCGCGGCCGTGTGCTTGATTTGTTTGATATGATTATGCGCGGCGCCGCTGCCCAAGCGCTCGAGGAATTGTCCAGCCAATATGCCGACGGAGCAGATCCGATGGGGGTTTTGCGCGATCTTGCCGATATCACCCATTGGATCTCCGTAATCAAAATCACCCCAGAAGCGGCCAACGACCCCACAACTCCGCCAGACGAACGCAGCCGCGGCCTTGATATGGCCGAGCGTTTGGCCATGCGGGTCTTGTCGCGCATGTGGCAAATGTTACTAAAAGCCTTGGAAGAGCTACCGCTGGCCCCCAATGCAATGATGGCTGCGGAAATGGCTATCATTCGCCTAACCCATGTCGCCGATATGGATGACCCCGAAACGCTTTTGCGAAAATTGCAAACGATGACCCCGTTCGGGGCGGGCTCTGGCCCTTCAGGTGCTGCTACTAGCCGTGAAACGCAACAAACCGCACAGCAATCCACGGCTCAAACAACCCTGAAGGCCTCGCCCACAAACCAGCCACAGCGCATGATGTCTGGCCAAACGAGCCAGCAAACCGCACTTGCCTCAGATCCCGAGCTTGTTCCTGCCCTTGCGGCCTATCTGCAGTTTGAACATGTGGTCGAACTTATCCGCGAAAAGCGCGATATGAAACTGTTGGTTGAGGTCGAAGACCATCTGCACCTGTCGCGCTACAGTCCCGGGCGCATCGAGTTCGAACCTGGCCCCAATGCGCCTCGCGACCTAGCAGCCCGGTTAGCGGCGCAATTGCAAGCTTGGACGAATACCCGCTGGGCGGTCAGCATCGTCAATCAAGGTGGGGCCGCCACTTTGGCAGAAACCCGTCAAGCAGGGCAACGCGCGGACGAAGAACGCGCGCTAGAAACGCCTTTGGTGCAAGCTGTAATTGCCACCTTTCCGGGGGCAAAAATTAGCGCTATTCGTGCTTTGAATATATCAGCCCAAACGGCAGCTCTTGAAGCGCTGCCCGAGGTTGACGAAGAATGGGACCCCTTCGAGGAGGACTGAAAGGAAGAGTATGCTCAAAGGACTTGGTGGCTTGGGCGAAATGGCCAAAATGATGAAAGCTGCCCAAGATATGAAAAGCAAAATGGCACAGCTGCAAGAGGACCTGCGCCATATCGAGGTCACAGGCGAAGCAGGGCCACATTTGGTACGGGTGCGAGTAAATGGCAAGGGCGAGGTCAATGGACTTGAGATTAACCCCACAATCTTAGTGGCCTCAGAACAGCATTTGGTCGAGGATCTGATCCTTGCCGCCATCCGGGAGGCCCAGGCCAAAGCCGCCGCGCTAGGCGAAAGCGAAATGGCGCGCTTGGCCCATGATATGGGTCTGCCCGCCGGCATGAAGTTACCTTTTTAATGACAAAAAGGCCCGGCGACACGTCGCAAAACATTCAGCTTTTGATTGATCTGATGGCACGCTTGCCTGGCCTTGGGCCGCGCTCCGCGCGTCGAGCCGTATTGATGCTTTTAAAAAAACGCGCTGGCCTGATGGCTCCTTTGGCGCAGGCGATGGCCGAAGTGGCACTTTCGGCACAAGATTGTGCAACCTGCGGCAATATTGGCACTTCGGATATCTGTACGATATGCACCGACCCAGCGCGCGACAATGGCACGCTTTGTGTGGTGACTGATGTTGCAGACCTTTGGGCGCTGGAACGCTCGCAACTTTTTAAAGGACGCTATCATATTTTAGGAGGCACTTTGTCGCCTCTGGATGGTTTGGGACCAAATGAGCTACGTATTCCTGATCTAGCCAAACGCATCACTCAAGGGGAAGTACGTGAGGTCATTTTAGCCCTGAATGCCACCGTCGACGGCCAAACCACTGCCCATTATATTGCCGATATTTTGCGCCCAAGCGGTGTTTTAATCACGTCACTTGCGCAAGGCGTCCCAATAGGTGGCGAACTTGATTATCTGGATGATGGAACAATCGGGGCCGCCTTGCGCGCACGGGGTAATTTTTAACGCCAAACGCGGATCGGGTCTAAAATGACATATGATTTCCTTATGCTGACTGAACTGGCCGCAATGCTTTTCGCGGCAGGTGCGGCGACGGGGCTTTTGGCGGGCATGTTTGGCGTTGGAGGCGGCGCAATCTCTGTCCCAATATTGTTTTTTACCTTTGGTGAATTAGGTAGCCCCCCTGAGATTGCGATGCCGCTCGCCGTAGGCACCTCACTTGCGATTATTGTACCCACCTCGATACGCTCTGCTTATGGACATCATCAAAAGGGCGCTTTGGATTTAGCAGTTTTAAAAACATGGCTTTTACCAATTTTAATTGGCGTGCTTACGGGGGCAGCGCTGGCGCGCTTTGCGCAGCCTTGGGTCTTTCAACTGGCATTTGTCTTGGTTGCACAAATTATTGCCTTCAAACTTTTTTTTGGAAAATCCACATGGCGACTTGGCGATCATTTGCCCGTTGGCCGCGTGATGCATATTTACGGACTTTTGGTGGGGTTATCATCGTCGCTGATGGGCATTGGCGGCGGTGCTCTTTCAACCCTGATCTTAACACTTTATGGCCGCCACATTCACCAAGCTATCGCCACTTCGGCGGGGGTTGGGCTACTTATCTCGGTTCCGGGAGCGATTGGATATATCATTGCGGGTTGGGATAAAGCCGATTTGCCCTTTGGCACCTTTGGCTTTGTGTCCTGGCTTGCGTTGGTATGTGTCGTCCCTGCAACAATATTAATGGCTGGGATTGGTGTACGTATTGCCCATCGCCTGTCGCGGCGGGTGTTAGAAAAGACTTTTGGTGTCTTTTTGGTGGTAATGTCACTGCGCTTTATTTCAATGCTACTGGCGTAATATTAGCTCTTATCCAAAAACTGCCCATATTGACCCGCCAAAAAGACTAACGGTGCTTTTTGGCTAGTCACCACCTGACCGACATGTCCAATTATAATCAAATGATCGCCACCGTCATGCGTGGCGTATAAGTTGCACTCAAACCGCGCAGTGGAGCCGTCTAACACGGGCAAACCTCCACTTGTAACACGGTGATCAAGCCCAGCAAAGCCACCGCCTTCACCTGTAAAGTTAGGAATGACGCCAAACTGGTCTTGCGCCAAAATATGAATTGCAAAAGTCTTTGCAGCAGCAAAAACACCAAAGCGGCGCGAACTACGCGCCAGGGACCAAACCACCAAAGCCGGCTCAAGCGATAGGCTCGAGAAACTATTTGCCACAAAACCAACAGGTCCTTGCGACGTCATGGTCGAGACCAAAGTCACCCCCGTCGCAAAGCTCCCTAAAGCAGCGCGAAATGCGCGCTGCTTTTTTGCGTCAGGTACAAAATGGGTGATATCGTCTTGGTCATGTTGCATCATTTTATCTCGATCATTAGCTTCATAGTATGGATTTAGGTCAGCCAAGCCCTTTGGTCGACCCAATCCGATAAAAAAGGTAAAATAAATCACTTACGTGCGGTCAAGCACAGTGAGAAATTTGGCATTTGGCCAATCGGTTGCCATATTTCAGGTTTGGCCCCTGCGCAAAAGCTTAGCACCCTAGCGCTGCAATTACCAAACCGACTAACTCCTTAACGATGGGAGAGCAGTTTTACAAATAATCTCCAAGCGGTGGGCATATACAGGTTAAATTTCGATCGCCCCAAATATTATCAACTCTCCCAACGGCGGGCCAATATTTATCTTGGCGGTGCGCGGCGGGGGGAAAGCAGCCGTCCGCCCGCGCGTAGGGGCGCGCCCAGTCGGACACCAAGTCTTCCAACGTATGGGGCGCGTGATGCAGAGGGCTTTGATCATAGGGCATATCCCCCGCGGCAATCGCGTCAATTTCCGTACGAATGGACAAAAGGGCTTTGATAAAGCGATCAATTTCAGTCTTATTTTCGGATTCTGTGGGTTCAACCATCAGCGTGCCCACAACGGGCCAGCTCATTGTCGGAGCGTGAAAGCCATTATCAATCAATCGCTTGGCTATATCGTCAACCGTAACACCGTGCTTGGCAAAGGGCCGCGTGTCTAAAATACATTCATGCGCGACGCGCCCCTTTGCGCCGCGAAACATCACCTCAAACGCGCCATTTAGGCGGTCGGCTATGTAATTGGCATTTAAAATGGCTATGCGCGTGGCTTGGGTTAAGCCGCGCCCCCCCATAAGCAAGCAATAGGCCCATGAAATCAGCAAGATCGACGCAGATCCATAAGCCGCCGCAGACACGGGCCCTTGATCAGGGTTGGTTTCAGGATGGCCAGGCAAATAGGGGACCAGATGCGCTTTCACGCCAATCGGCCCCATGCCAGGCCCGCCGCCGCCATGGGGAATGGCAAAGGTTTTGTGCAGGTTTAAATGGCTCACATCACCGCCCACATCGCCCGGTTTCACAAGTCCCACCATCGCGTTCATATTCGCACCATCAATATAAACCATGCCACCGTACTGATGGGTGATGGCGCAGACCTCTTGCAACGTTTCTTCAAACACGCCGTGGGTGGACGGATAGGTGATCATGCATGACGAAAGCTTATCACCAGCCGCCTTGGCTTTGGCGCGAAAATCATCCACGTCTATATTGCCCTGCCCGTCAGATACCACAACCACGACTTCAAGCCCCGCCATCTGCGCCGAGGCGGGGTTGGTGCCATGCGCCGACACGGGGATCAGGCAGATGTTGCGCGCGCCCTGTCCACGGGCTTGGTGATAGGCTTGAATGGTTAAAAGCCCCGCATATTCGCCCTGCGCGCCCGAATTTGGCTGAAGAGAAATCGCGTCATACCCCGTGATTTCGCATAGTTTTTGCGACAAATCCGCCATCGCTTCATGATAGCCCGCTGCCTGATCTTGGGGCGAAAAAGGGTGCAAGCTGCTAAATTCGGGCCAGCTAAGCGGCATCATTTCCACCGCCGCATTTAGCTTCATGGTGCAAGACCCAAGCGGGATCATCGCGCGGTCAAGCGCCAAGTCGCGGTCAGAAAGCCTGCGCATATAGCGCATCAGTTCAAACTCAGACCCATTTTGATTGAAAACCCCGTGGCTTAGAAAAGCCGTGTCGCGTAGAAAGTCTGCCGCAAAGCCCAAAGTATCGGGCCTATCCGTGGGCGGCTTTGTACCAAAAACCTTTAGGATTTTTTGCAAAACCACGTCGTTGGTCGTTTCATCTAGGCTCACGCCTATGCGGTCATCATTGATTTTGCGAAAATTCATGCCCAAAGCACGGGCATCGGCCAAAAGCTGCGCCTGATTTGCCCCCACTTCTAAAGTCAGCGTGTCAAAATAGCTTTGATTGCAAATTTTAATCCCCGCTTTGGCCAAAGCTTGCGCCACATAATGCGTGTTTAAATGTACTCGTTCGGCAATGGCGCGCAGGCCCTGTGGCCCGTGATAAATAGCGTAAAAAGATGCCATCACCGCCAAAAGCGCTTGGGCTGTGCACACGTTTGAGGTGGCTTTTTCGCGGCGAATATGTTGCTCGCGGGTTTGTAGCGCAAGACGGTAGGCCTTTTGTCCGCGCGCATCAATAGACACACCCACGATCCGCCCCGGCATCGACCGCTTAAGCGCATCACTACAAGCAAAAAACGCGGCATGCGGGCCGCCGTATCCCATGGGCACGCCAAAACGTTGGCCCGAGCCCACGGCCATATCCACCCCCATCGACCCCGGATCGCGCAGAAGGCATAGGGCCAAAAGATCAGTGGCCGCAATCATCAACGCCCCTTGCCCATGCAAAGTCTCTGCCAAAGGCGCCAGATCCCGCAGATCGCCGTAGCTGCCGGGATACTGAAAAATACCGCCAAAAAGCCCCGTTTTCGGCAAAGTTTCAGGCGCGCCCACCAAAACCTGTACCCCAATCGGCGCGGCACGGGTTTTGATCACAGCAATGGTTTGCGGATGACAGTTTTCATCCACAAAAAACTGCTTCGCCCCCGTTTTTGACGCGCGTTCAGCCATAGCCATGGCTTCGGCCGCGGCCGTAGCCTCGTCCAAAAGCGAGGCGTTGGCCATCGGCAGCCCCGTTAAATCCGCGACCATGGTTTGGAAGTTTAAAAGCGCCTCTAATCGGCCTTGGGCGATTTCGGGCTGATAGGGCGTATAGGCCGTATACCACGCGGGATTTTCGAAAATATTGCGCGCGATCACTGGTGGGGTAAACGTGCCGTAATAACCCTGGCCGATCAGGCTGGTCATCACCTGATTTTTCGCAGCCACCCCGCGCATATGCGCCAAAAGGTCATTTTCCGACAAGGCAGGCCAGCTTAAATCAGTTTTTTGGCGCAGCGCATCCGGCACGGTTTCCTTGATCAGCTGATCCAAACTATCGGCCCCAATGGCGGCCAACATTTGGTCAATATCACTTTGCTTGGGGCCAATATGGCGTGTTGCGGCAAAATCATCGGGATTATAGGCGCTTTTGGCGAAGGTCATGGGGGATCCGATCAAAGTAAAGCAGGATTAACTTAAAAAAGCCTCGTAATCGGCGCTGGTCATAAAGCTATCAAGCGCCGATAGGTCTTTGATTTTCATTTTAAAAAACCAAGCGCGCCCGTCGGGGTCTTCGTTGATCAGGCCCGGATTATCGGCCAGATCGGCATTCACTTCCACAATCTGACCATCAAGCGGCGCCAAAATATCAGAGGCGGCTTTAACGCTTTCAATTACAGCGACTTCTTGACCAAGTTTCACGTCAGTACCGACCTGCGGCAGGTCAACAAAAACCACATCGCCCAAGCTTGACGCGGCATGTTCAGTAATGCCAACCACCACCAGATCGCCTTCAAGGCGCAGCCATTCGTGTTCTTTCGTATATTTCATGTCGTGCTCCGTTTGCGAAAATGATTGGGGAAAAAGGGAAGAGCGCAGATTTTTACGGGTAGTTTTTTGCCCCGAACCTCGCCCAGAAGGTCAAGCCCTAGGGCGCTATGGGCGGCGTCAACCAAGCCCATCGCGATTGGCGCTGAGAGCGAAGGCCCAAACCCGCCCGAGGTGACGCGGCCCACTTCAACGCCGCTGGTTGAAAACAAAACCGTGCCATCACGCATGGGCGCGCGGCCTTCGGGGTAAAGCCCAACCCGCTTGCGCGTGGGGCCAGATCGCATTTGCGCTTCGATCGCATCGGCCCCTAAATAGCCCCCTGCCCGCGCCCCATTTGGGCGGCGCTGTTTTGAAATGGCCCAAGTCAGGCCCGCTTCAATTGGGGAAATGCTGGTGTCAATTTCATGGCCATAAAGGCAAAGCGCCGCTTCAAGGCGCAAACTGTCGCGCGCACCAAGGCCAATTGGGGCTACTTCGGGCATGGCGAAAAGCGCATAGGCCAGCGCTGCGGCGCCCGCATTTGGAACCGAGATTTCAAAGCCATCTTCGCCCGTATAACCCGAACGCGACACCCAGATTTCGCCAAAATCGCTGTTAAAAACGCCGCAATCCATGAAGTATAAAGATTGAATATCGGGCACAATCCGCGCCATCGCTTTGGCCGCCAGTGGCCCTTGTAGCGCCAAAAGCGCGCGCTCCGTTACGGGGGTGATGAAAGCCTGTGCGCTCAGTTCAGCCGCGAAATGCGCCAGATCTTCGGTTTTGCGCCCCGCATTGACCACGATAAAGATATGATCGCCCCGATTGGAAAACATCACATCGTCTAAAATTCCACCATTTGCCTGCGTTAAAAACCCGTAGCGCTGGCGCCCAAGCCCCAAACCTAAGACATCAACTGGCATCAAGCGTTCAAGCGCCAGCGTCAAATCGGCCATTGTGGTTTTGGGGTAAAGCAGCACTTGGCCCATGTGGCTTACGTCAAACAACCCAGCCTTTGCGCGGCAGTGCAAATGTTCAGCCATCACGCCCATGCCGTATTGCACGGGCATATTAGAACCGGCAAAGGGCGCGAATTTGGCCCCAATTTCGGCGTGTAAATCTTCCAGAACCAAACTAGCCAGCGACAACGCGGTTTCGGACATTATGCCCCCCCAAGTTATGCTGGTAAATGGCCCAGCATCGATCAAACAGGTAATCCCCGTTCACGATGCCCCTTCTGTCTTTGCCCAACATGAGCGCCTGAGATTATTGTCCCTTCGGCGGGCCTAAGGCCACTCTCCAGAATCTATAGTCTTAGGGTCCTTTTGCCTGAGAGTTTACCAGGGCGGTTGCTCCTTCGGCCCGAGATCACGAGGTGATTTCGCTTCTCCCACCAAGACGTTGTCAGATTAGGCTGAGTGCAAAATAATTTCAAGATAAATTTTTTCACGCTGCTTAACTATCGTGAGTATTAGTAAATAAGTATTTATTTTCTTCCGCGACAAAACCACGCTTTGGCGTAAAGCGCTTCCAGCCTTTGCATGAATTTAGATTTATTTTCCTAAGTTAATGACTGCACACCTGCAAGCATCGTCTCAACCAAGACCTGAATGACCACCGTAGAATCCCAAGCCGCGGGTACTTCGATTTGTGCCGAAAGTCGGTAGCGGGCAAAGGCCCGTGAATTCACTTGAAGACCTACGCGATAAACGCAAGTTCACTTTCCCAACCGCTGGTCGCTTTTTGGCGCAGTTTGGCGTTATTCCTGTGACCTTTGCCTTGGGAAGACGTGGAAGTGGCGCTGCAAACAGGCGATCTTGACGGTTTGGCTTGGTCTAGGATTACCGAAGACTACACCTTGGGCTGGTCGAAAGTTGCACCTTACTTCCTAACCAACAATATATCGGGCGCTTGGGTTGGGCATTTCTTTGCCAATATGGAGCGTTGGGACGAAGTGCCTGCGCATCTGAAACAACTCTTGCAAACATGCTTTGATCAATCGCATTATCATCGTCAATGGTGGTATTGGGCGGGCGAAGCCAAGCTGCGGGTGGAAGGGCCAGATATGGAGCTGACCTCGCTTCCTTCGGAAGACTGCGCCAAGCTAGAAGCCGCCACGCACGTGTTCTGGGATGAAAGCGAATTAAAAGCCAAAGTCGTGTCGATCATCCGTGCCTAGAATGACACGATGGTTAAAGCGGGCCAACTTTACCGCTACTAATATGTAAAGCGCCCTGCTCCCACTTGGGGGAGCAGGGCATTATTTCGGAGACGCCCAATGCCTGCTAATATGACTTTTCAAGCCCTGAAAGCAGCCATTAAGGCTGGCGAGATCGACACGGTCATCACCTGCGCCTGTGATATGCAGGGCCGCCTTCAGGGAAAACGCTTTCACGCCATGCATTTTCTGGACAGCGCTTATGAGGAAACCCACTGCTGCAATTACCTGCTTGCCACCGATCTAGAGATGGTCACGGTTCAAGGTTATGAAGCCTCATCTTGGAACCGCGGTTATGGTGATTACACGCTCAAACCCAATCTGGACACCATTCGTAGGGTTCCCTGGCTGCCTGGCACCGCAATGGTCATGTGCGATCTCTACGATCACCACGGCCATACGCTCGTCGCCCATGCGCCGCGCAGTGTTTTGATGGCGCAAGTCGTCCGCGCCCGCGCCATGGGGTTTGAACCCATGATGGCCACCGAGCTTGAGTTTTACCTTTTTGAAGAAACCTATCCGCAGCTGTTTGATGCGAAATACCGCGAAATGACCCCTGTTTCGCGCTATAATATTGATTACGGCATCATGGGCTCGGCCCGTGATGAACCCGTGATGCGCGATCTGCGCAATCATCTTTACAACGCGGGCATCCCAGTGGAATGCACCAAAGGCGAAGCCGACGCTGGCCAAGAAGAGATCAACGCGAAATATTCCGATGCGATCGACACCGCCGATATGCACGCGATCATCAAATGGGCCACCAAAGAAATCGCGCAAAACCATGGCAAATCCGCAACTTTCATGGCCAAATATCACCATGACAAAGCCGGGTCCTCATCGCATGTGCATCAATCGCTTTGGGCCGGGGGTAAGAATATCTTTTATGACGCCGAAGCGAAACACGGCATGTCAGCTGTGATGCAAAGCTATATGGCGGGGCAGCTGGCCCATGCCCGTGAATTTGCTTATTTTCTGGCTCCTTACGTCAATTCTTACAAACGCTTTTGTGTCGGCATGTTTGCGCCCACCAAAGCGGTTTGGAGCCTTGATAACCGCACCGCAGGCTTTCGCGTTTGCGGCGAAGACACCAAAGGAGTGCGGGTGGAATGCCGAATTGGCGGCGCCGATTTAAACCCTTATCTGGCTTGTGCGGCGCTTTTGGCCGCAGGGCTTGATGGGATTGAAAAAGGCATGAAACTGCAACCCGCCATTTCGGGCGATCTTTACGGTGCGGGCGATGTGACCGCTATTCCACATTCGCTATTGGAAGCCGCCGAAGAATTGCGCGGATCTGACTTTCTGAAATCAGCCTTTGGCGCAGATGTGGTGGCCCATTACCACCGCGCCGCCCTTTGGGAGGTTGAGGAATCTTTGCGCGTGGTTACCGATTGGGACCGTGCGCGCGGATTTGAACGGGCTTAGTTTTCAACAACGCCTTTGGCGGATGGTGACCCACCGCTGGGGGTTAGAAAGGTCAATATGACAAAAATGATTCAGTGTATTTCGCCCGTAGACGGGCGGGTCTATGCCGAGCGGCCTGCGCTTAGCTTGGCCGATGCCGAAGCTGCCGTCGCTCGCGCCCGAAAAGCCCAAAGCACTTGGGCCGCGCGCCCCTTGGCCGAACGCATCGCTTTGGTTCAAGCGGGGGTGAAAAACCTAAACGCCTTGAAAGACGTGATCGTGGAAGAGCTAGCTTGGCAAATGGGCCGTCCCACGCGTTACGGTGGCGAATTTGGCGGCGTGAATGACCGCACGGCCTATATGTCAGGCATTGCGGCCGCCACTTTGGCGCCCCAGATTGTGGAAGACAGCGCTACGTTCAAACGCCAAATCACCCGCGAAGCGCTAGGGGTTGTGGCGATCATCGCTCCCTGGAACTACCCCTATTTGACCACGATCAACACGCTGGTTCCGGCATTAATTGCGGGCAATACCGTGATTTTGAAACATGCCAGCCAAACGCTTTTGGTTGGCGAGCGCATGTTTGAAGCCTTTGCCGCCGCAGGCCTGCCTTCGGATGTATTCCAAAACCTGTTCCTAACCCATGACGTGACCGAAGCCCTGATCAAAGCCCGCGCCTTTAACTTTGTGAACTTCACAGGCTCAGTCGCAGGCGGCGCCAATATCGAGCGCGCAGCGGCAGGCACATTCACGGGCCTTGGGCTTGAACTTGGCGGCAAAGATCCTGGCTATGTGGCCCAAGACGCCGATCTTGACGCTGCGGTTGATAGTTTGATGGATGGAGCCATGTTTAACGCGGGCCAATGCTGCTGCGGGATTGAACGCATTTACGTGCATGAAAGCCTTTATGACGCCTTTGTTGAAAAATCGGTGGCTTGGGTCAAAGCCCTAAAACTTGGCAATCCTTTTGATGCCACGTCCACCCTTGGGCCCATGGCGCACCGCCGTTTTGCCCAAATCGTGCGCGACCAAACCGCCGAGGCGATCAAAGCGGGCGCAAAACCCCTGATCGATCCCGCCCTTTTCCCCACCGATGATGGCGGCGCCTATCTAGCACCGCAAATCTTGGTCAATGTGAACCACAACATGCGCGTCATGGGCGAAGAAAGCTTTGGGCCTGTGGTGGGGATCATGAAAGTGGCGTCTGACGCCGAAGCGGTCACCCTGATGAATGACAGCCCCTACGGCCTAACCTGTTCGATCTGGACGGCAGACGCCGAGCGCGCGGCCACCATTGGCGCGCAAATCGAAACGGGCACCGTGTTTATGAACCGCTGTGATTACCTTGACCCAGCCCTGTGCTGGACGGGCTGCAAAGACACAGGCCGCGGCGGATCGCTATCGATGCTTGGCTATTATTCTGTAACACGCCCGAAATCTTATCATCTAAAAAAGGTGACGAAATGACCGTATCGACTATGAATTGGAACTACCCAACCGCCATAAAATTCGGCCTTAAACGGATCGAAGAATTGGCCAACCATTGCCAAGCCGCAGGTGTGACCCGCCCGCTTTTGGTAACCGACAAAGCGCTGGCATCGCTTCCCATCACAGCGCAGGCGCTGGCGATTATGGAAAAGGGCGGCTTGGGCCGTGCGGTTTTTTCCAATGTGGATCCAAATCCACACGAAGGCAATCTGGCCGAAGGTATCGCCGTTTATTTGGTGGGCAATCATGACGGAGTGATTTGCTTTGGCGGCGGCTCGGCGCTTGATCTGGGCAAGCTCATTGCATTTATGGCACGCCAACGCGCTGATCTATCGATCTGGGATCTTGAAGATATTGGCGATTGGTACACCCGCGCCGATGCGTCAAAAATAGCGCCCATTATCGCGGTACCAACAACGGCGGGCACGGGTTCAGAAGTGGGCCGTGCGGGCGTTTTGACCAATAGCGTGACCCATAAGAAAAAGATCATTTTCCATCCCAAACTCATGCCCGCGATCACGATCTGCGATCCTGAACTTACGGTCGGAATGCCTTCTTTCATTACCGCAGGCACGGGGATGGACGCGCTGGCCCATAGCCTTGAAGCCTATTGCAGCCCGTTTTATCACCCAATGTCACAAGGCATTGCGCTTGAAGGGATGCGTTTGGTTTTTGAAAATCTGCCCACCGCCTTTGCCACCCCCACCAACATAGAAGCCCGCGCCCATATGATGAGCGCGGCGGCCATGGGGGCCGTGGCGTTTCAAAAAGGCCTGGGCGCGATACATTCTCTGTCGCATCCTGTTGGCGCGGTTTATGGCACGCATCACGGCACGACCAATGCGTGCGTGATGCCGATGGTGTTGGATTATAACCGGCATGCCATTGAAACCCACATCGAAAAAGCCGCCGCCTATTTGGATATTGCAGGCGGGTTTGAAGGGTTTAAAGCCGCCGTTCTAAAACTGCGGGTTGATCTCAACATTCCCAAAACCCTAACCAAAATGGGCGTTAAAGCCGCCGATCTGGATATGCTGACCGAGATGGCTTTAGAAGACCCATCCTGCGGCGGCAATCCGATTGAAATGACGCGTGAAAATACCCGAGCTTTGTTTGAGGCCTGTATGTAAACAGGCAGATTCCTGCAGCCATAAGAGTACCGTTGGATGATCTTTGATGAACGACGATCAGAGTTGGGCGAAGGCCCCTTTTGGCACCCAAAACGGGAGGCCCTGTTTTGGTTTGACATTTTGAAACAAAAACTTCTGACGAGAGATGCCCAAGGCCCACAAGAATGGTATTTTTCAGATATGGTTTCGGCCGCAGGTTGGATCGATCACAGCAGTTTGCTGATCGCTTCGACCGGTGGCCTTATCGTATTTGATCTTGAGCACAAAACCCAAAGGCTTTTGTGTGGATTTGAGGGTGACCCACCCCACAACAGGCCCAATGACGGACGGACCGACCCACAAAACGGCTTTTGGATAGGAACGATGAGTCAAAGCCATGCGCCGAATGCGGGGGCTATCTACCGATATTACCGTGGCACGCTGCGCAAACTCTTTTCAGGTCTAACGATTCCAAATACGATCTGCTTTTCCCCCGACGGGCAAAGCGCCTATTTCTCTGATACACCCTCAGGCCACGTCATGCGGGTGGCACTTGATACGCAGGGTTGGCCTAAGGGCAAACCAGAGGTTTATCTAGATCTAAAGCCCCTTGGTCTAAATCCTGATGGGGCTGTAATTGACACCGCAGGTATGATGTGGCTGGCACAATGGGGTGCGTCACGAGTTGCGGCCTATGGGCCTGATGGGGCCTTTGTCAAAGCGATCAGCTTTGATGCGCCCAATATCAGCTGCCCAGCCTTTGGCGGTGATAACCTGCGAACACTTTACTGCACCTCGGCACAAGAGGGTATGGCCCCCGACGCGCGCGCTCGCACCCCCCACGCGGGCAAAGTCTTTGCCCAAGCCAATGTGGCCTTGGGCCAAATCAGTCCCCGAGTGATCTTATAAGGGCCAAGAGCTTAGGCGTCGCGCTTGGCGATCCAATCAAAGTCGGGGTGATTTTCAAAACGCCAGTTACGCCGAGGGCCCGCCATCACATTTAGGTAGTACATTTCGAACCCATAGGGCGCACCACAAGGGTGATGGCCTTTAGGCACCAAAACCACGTCCCCATCCGCAACGGCAATGGTTTCATTCAAGCTAAGATCATCATTAAAAACCCGCTGCACCCCAAACCCCGAGGCAGGATTTAAACGGTGGTAATAGGTTTCCTCAAGATAAGTCATATCAGGGAACTTATCTTCATCATGGCGGTGCGGCGGATATGACGACCAATGCCCCGAGGGCGTGAACACTTCCGTCACCAGCAAATGATCTGCAATGTCGCGATCTTCCATTGCGATGGCGTTGATATAGCGGGTGTTCGTGCCCTTGCCGCGCACGGAGGTGGCGATGCCCTGCGGCCCGATGATCTGCGCCTGATGGCCTCCGCGCCCAGGAGCCGTGCAAACGGCCAAAACACAATCGGTCGTGGCTTTGGCAGACCAGTCGGTGCCATCAGGCAGATAAAGACAATGGGGCGGCGTTTGTTCAAAGACCGACATCCGATCCCCAAGTACCCCAAAATCGCACCCAGCGCCGTTGATCTGGGCCTTGCCCTCGACTAACACCAAGATCACTTCGCGCGCCCCTGTCTCCTCGGAGGCACTTTCACCCGCTTTAAGATGGTAAAGTCCAAAACCCACATAGGCCCAATCGGGTGATTTAGGCCCGCGCGCTTGGGCTGGGGTAATGTCATGCACCTTGCCGCTTTGGCCTTTGGGTTTGCGTAAAAGATCGCTCATGCACGCGGCCCAAGATGGACAGGATCCAGCGCCAAACCCGAGGCCGCACAAAGCGCCACAATATAATCATAGCCCATTTTAGAATAGTGATAGGGGTTGGCTTTGGCGGGGTCTTGCTCGGCTTCGACCACTATCCAGCCTTTGTAATCCATTTTGGCCAAAAAGTCCGTGATGGCGGCAAAATCAATGATCCCGTCAGAATCACCCGGCACAGTAAAGGCCCCTGCGATGACCGCATCTAAAAAGCTTTTATCGTGATCTCTAATTTTGCGTGCCACATCGGCGCGCACGTCCTTAAAGTGCACATGCCGCACACGGTCGCCCCATCGGTTCAACGTGCCCATCACATCCGCGCCGCCAAAGTGCAAATGGCCCGTGTCAAACAGCAAAGTCACCTCGGGGGATGAACTTTGCATCAACACATCAATGTCATTTTGATCTTCGATCATCGAGCCCATGTGATGATGATAGGCCAAAACCATACCCTGATCAGCCATCCATTTAGCAACTTCGCTAAGTTTCGCGCCATAAGCCATCACATCCGAACGGCTCAGCTTGGGGCGCTGATTGATCGAGGTGGTAATATCGCCTTGTACGGTATTTGAGCATTCAGCATAAACCAAACAGGGCGATTTAAGCGCCACAAATTGCTCAACCTGTCGCGAGATGGCGGCGATTTCATCGGCCACCGAATTCACCATCAAATTGCCCGAGCACCAACCCCCACAAAGTAACAGATGGTTTTGATCGAGATATTGGCGCAGAACTTCGGTGTCTTGAGGCATGGCGCGGCCGCGCTCTATCCCACTATAGCCGATGGCGTAGGATTCTTGCAAAGCTTGCTGCATCGAATAGGCCGCCGTCAAATCGGGTAGATCATCATTTTGCCACGCAATCGGTGAAATGCCTACCTTAACGCTCATTTTCTTGTCTTTCTTTCAACGCATTTTCATAAATAATGCGTTTTTGCACGACCTGTGGGCGGCTGCTTACCTCGGGGACGGCCACTTCCCACCAAGTGCCGCCAAAGGGCGTACTTGGATAGGGATCTGTGTCAATCACGATCACATAGGGGCCCTGAACGCTGGCGCGTTTCGCCAACGCAGCCTCAAGCTCGGCAATCGAGGCTACCTTGACCGACTGCGCCCCCATCGCCGCCGCATGGGCAGCAAAATCGATAAATGAGGGGCGCGCTTGCACGCTATGGACCAAAAGATTGTTAAACTCAGCCCCGCCCGTGCCCATTTGCAAACGGTTAATGCAGCCATACCCGCGGTTATCGGTCACAACCACGGTAAAGCTGATGCCCATCATTGCTGCCGTCGCCATTTCCGAATTGGCCATCATATAGGTGCCATCGCCAGTGAAGCAGATCACATCGCGTTCAGGCTCAGCCATCTTGATGCCGATAGCGCCTGCGATTTCATAGCCCATGCAGGAAAAGCCATATTCCATATGGTAGCTGCCGGGTTGATCGGCTTTCCAAAGCTTATGAAGTTCGCCCGGCATGGTGCCCGCCGCACTCATCACCACCGTTTGTGCATGGGAAGCCCGCTGCACGGCGCCTACCACTTGCATGTCGGTGGGCCGTTGGTTTTGATCTGCGGGCGGGGCGGTCAGCGGGTCAACTTTGGCAAACCAGCTGGCTTTCACATCAGCACTTAAGGCGGGGGCTTTGTGCGCGCCCAAAGCGGCACTTATTTCTTCTAAAGCCACGCGGGCATCGGCCACCACGGGCGTGGCGCGATGTTTAGTCGCGTCATAAGCGGTCACGTTTAGGCTGAACACACGGCGCGCGGGGTTTTGGAAAAGCCCCCAAGATCCGGTGGTGAAATCTTGAAACCTTGTGCCTATGCCAAGGACCAGATCGGCCGCTTCGCAAATGCCGTTGGCGGGTTCGCCCCCCGTGACCCCAATGGGCCCCAGATTAAGCGCATGATCCCAAGGCAAAGCCGATTTTCCCGCTTGCGTCTCCACCACGGGAATGGCGTGTCTTTCGGCAAAGGCTTTCAGTGCGGCTGTAGCTTTTGAATAATGCACGCCGCCACCTGCCACGATAACAGGTTTTTTAGCGGCTTTAAGCGCGGCCACAACTTCGGCCAATTCATCCAAATCTGGGCGCTGACGGCGTTGATTCCAGACTTTAGGTTCGAAGAAACTAAGCGGATAATCAAAGGCTTCGGCCTGCACGTCTTGGCACATGGCCAAGGTAACGGGGCCGCAATCGGCAGGATCGGTCATGGTGCGAAAGGCGCGGGGCAAGGCGTTCATCAGCTGCTCGGGGCGGGTTATGCGGTCAAAGTAGCGGCTCACAGGTTTAAACGCGTCATTCGCGGTAATGGTGCCATCGCTGAAATCTTCGATCTGTTGCAAAACAGGATCAGGCGCGCGGCTTGCAAAAACATCGCCCGGCACCAGCAAAACTGGCAAGCGGTTGGCATGGGCCAAGGCCGCCGCCGTGACCATATTAGTGGCCCCCGGCCCGATGGACGAGGTTACCAGCATCGCCCGCGAACGGCGCAACTGCTTAGCATAGGCGATGGCGGCATGGGCCATGGTTTGTTCATTGTGGCCGCGGTAGGTGGTGAATTGGTCTTTTACCCCGTGCAGCGCTTCGCCAATGCCAGCCACATTGCCATGGCCAAAAATCGCCCACGCGCCCGCTATAAAGGCCTCTCCACGCGGATTTTTTTGCACCATAATATAGCGGATCATTGCCTGAGCGGCGGTTAAGCGGATTGTGTTGGCCATTATCACTCCTAAGCGCGTTTGCGTGCGCCGTCCCAAATTTTGCAAAGTCTTTCATAGCGCTGTGCCATTTGATCTATCGCGTCTTGATCTGTCAATTCACCTTTGAACCAAGCCTTGGCACTATCAGCAAAAATAGTGCGCCCTACGGCAAAACCCTTCACAAGATCAAACTGTGCAGCCACTTCGAAACTAGCTTTGAGCTCGGCTTCGGGGGCATCAAGGCCTAAAACCACAATCCCACGGGTGTGGCTGTCATGCTGTTCGATCGCTTTGATCGCGTGCTCCCACGCCAAGGCCGATTGCATCGGCTCAAGCTTCCACCAATCAGGATAGACTCCTTTTTTATACCAGTGACGGATCACTTGTGCCGTGGTTAAAGCATCAACCGCCGCCACTTTTGAGGGGATCACTTCAAGCAAAAACTCCAGTCCATTGCGCCGTGCCGCTTCAAAAAGGCGGATCACTGTTTCTTCTTGTTTAGTCCACATATCGGCATCATCAAGTGGGTGGCAAAAGCACAAGACCTTAACCACATTTCCGCGCGCCCACTGGCCAAGCCCGCCATAATCGGACCCAAGCTCCGGCTCGAGTACTAATGGGCGCGAGCCGGGCAACTCAACGGGGCGGCCGATCCAAAGACCCGTCCCCGAGGCCGCGTGCAGCGCTTGGCGACCAATGCGATTGTCGCATAAAATGCCGTAACCATTTCGGCCATTTTGCACGCGCAAAGCCGCTTGCAGGCATAGCTCTTTAAAGGCCGCCCCTTTTTCAAGATCATAGCCTTGCAAGGTTTCAAGCTGCATCCGATGATCAAAGGCAAAGACCCGCATATTGGGCCATCGGCCCGCGCGATTGGTTGACCAATGGATTTGCTCTACCTCTTTATCATTGCGCAAATCGGGGCGCACAAGACCGCGTTTTAGAAAGAAATTTAGCTCTTCCAATGACGGGTAGGCGGGCGTGCAGCCGTGGCGTGATACGGCAAAAGCACCGCAAACATTGCCATATTTAAGGGCTGTAGGCCAATCGCACCCGTCGAGCCACCCTTTCAACAGACCCGAGAAAAATCCATCGCCCGCGCCTAAAACGTTGAAAACCTCGATCGGGAAACCTTGACCAGTTTGGCCTTGCTCAAGACTATCGGGAATAGCTCCTACAAAGGCGGTCGCTCCCAAAGCGCCGCGTTTGCACACAAGCGTGGCCCGACTAACAGCACGTACCGCGTGCAGCGCTGCAAGCGTGTCTGTGGTGCCGCCAGCGATGTGAAACTCTTCTTCCGTGCCAACAATCAGATCAAAATAATGTAAGGTCGCTTGCAATTTTGCAGTCACCGCAGCGCTTTCGACAAAGCGGCTTTCGCCGTCATTATGCCCCGCAACCCCCCAAAGATTAGGGCGATAATCAATATCAAGCGCAGTTTTAAGCCCTTGCTCACGCGCGATTGCAAGGGCCTTTAGGGTTGCACCCTCGACCAGCGGATGGCTAAGATGAGTGCCCGTCGCCACAATGGCCCGCGCCGAGGCGATGAAATCGGGATCAATATCATCCGCTGTTAGTCCCATATCAGCGCAATTTTCGCGGTAAAAAATCAGCGGAAACTGCGTTTGATCTCGAATACCTAAAATCACCAAGGCGGTCAAACGGTCGGGGTCAACCTTAACCCCGCGCGTGTCTACCCCTTCGCGGGTCAACTGCTCAGTGATAAAGCGGCCCATATGTTCATTGCCAACGGCGGTGATGACGGCAGACTTCAACCCCAACCGCGCCGTACCACAGGCGATATTGGTGGGCGAGCCGCCTATATATTTTTCAAACGATCCCATATCCTCTAGCCGACCACCGATTTGCGCCCCATACAGATCAACTGAACTGCGCCCAATGGTTATAAGGTCAAGTGTCTTTGTCATTTTACGGATCCTTCGCCTTGAAACAATTTAATCATCACATTTTTTTGGCTTACGCTGCCGGACAAACCCAAGCGCCGCCCAAAGAGCACTCCTCCGCAGTTTTTTACAAACTGATACCGCTAACATAAATAAGAATGACTAAAGCACAAGCTCGAAACATTTAATCAGGAACAAAAACTACGGTAGCCGCGCGCAACCATTTGACTCTTTCAATGCGTTTTCGACTGAAGATAATAAGCTTCGCTATAATAGGACTTCACATAACGGCGCCGATTTGCCATGGAACGAACTCATAATCTCCTAAGCCTTGGAGTTCTGACTTGGTTTTCTCGCCCGACGCCATACGTAGCCACATATTAAAAATATCCTGGCCAACCTGTTCAACGCTAACACCATCGGTCAAAATACTCCCAGCATTCAGATCCATGTCATCACTCAAGCGATGAAACATTTCTGTGTTTGTAGAAATTTTCATCGAAGGTGAAGGCTTTGCCCCAAATGCGGATCCGCGGCCCGTAGTGAACGCAATCAGATTACAGCCAGATGCAATTTGGCCAGTAACTGAAGCCGGGTCATAGCCCGGGCTATCCATAAACGTAAAACCACGTGCTTTGATGGGTTCGGCATATTTATAGACACCGGTTAAAGGTGTGGTCCCCCCTTTGGCCGCAGCCCCTAAACTTTTTTCCAAAATCGTTGTTAGCCCACCCTTTTTGTTGCCAGGACTTGGGTTGTTGTCCATCGAACCTAAATTACGAGCAGTGTAATCCTCCCACCACTTAATAAGCGAAATCATTTTTTCGCCTACTTCTTGAGAAATGGCGCGCGCAGTTAAGAGATGCTCCGCCCCGTAAATCTCAGGGGTTTCAGCCAAAACACCAGTTCCACCTTGGGCCACCAAAAGATCACATGCGTAGCCCAACGCAGGATTGGCCGTAATCCCAGACCAAGCATCAGACCCGCCACATTGCAACCCAACCATTAGTTCTGACGCAGGCGACGATGTCCGCTCGAACGCATTCACCAAAGGCAACATCGCCTCAATTTTGCGAATTCCTAGATCAACCGTTTTGCGCAGTCCGCCTACATCTTGGATATTCATCGACTGGAATAAAGGCCCAGGGATCAAACCATAGGCTTCGATCAGCCAATCGATTTGGTTCATCTCGCAGCCCAACCCGGCCATTAAAACTGCGCCAACATTAGGATTTCGAGCATAACCCCACATGACGCGCTGAAGAGCTTCGAAACCTTCACCCGACCCCGCCATTCCGCAGCCCGTTCCATGTACAAATGCCACAACTCCATCAACATTTGGATAAGCGCTCATGCGTTCCGGAGTGAAATGCTGCGCGATCATACGGGCCGCCGTGGCCGAGCAATTCACTGACGTCAAGACGGCAATATAATTACGCGTCCCAACCCTTCCCGAAGTACGCCGATAGCCCATAAAGCTTTCTTGCTTTTGCATTGGGGCGGCAGGGCGCAAATTCGTGGCAAAATCATAAGCAACATCCACAGCCCGGAATTCAAGGTTATGGGTGTGAACATGTGCACCTTGGGCGATATCAGTTGCCGCATAACCGATCACTTGCGCATATTTTAAAACCGCTTGCCCTTTGGTGATTTTATCACTCGCCATTTTATGACCGCGAGGTATCATTTCGACCGCACCTTCAGTTCCAAAGTCTAATTGGCGCAAAGCAGTTACGACATTATCTGCGGGCGATAGCCGAATTGTATGCATGGTGCTGACTTTCAGTTATGAAGTATTCAAATAATTTCTTAATTCAAACGCGCGCAAGGGCGATTGCGATACCTTGGCCGACCCCAATGCACATCATTGCCAAGGCGCGCTTGCCCCCGTTTAACGACAGCTCAAGCGCAGCAGATCCTGTGATGCGCGCGCCCGACATGCCTAAGGGATGGCCCAGCGCGATGGCTCCGCCGTTGGGGTTTACACGCACGTCATCATCTTGCAAACCAAGGTCGCGCATCGTCGCAAGACCTTGACTTGCGAAGGCTTCATTCAGTTCTATCACATCAAAATCAGCTATAGTAAGACCTTGGCGCGCCATTAGTTTTTGCGCCGCTGGCGCAGGACCAAAGCCCATGATGCGCGGCAAAACCCCCGCGCTTGCGCCCCCGATGATCCGCGCGATCGGGGTTAGTCCCTGCGCGCGCGCGCCTTTGGCGCTGGCCAAAATAAGGGCTGCGGCCCCGTCATTCACACCGCTTGCATTGCCGGCGGTCACGGTACCGTTGGCGCGAAAGGGTGTGCCCAGTTTGGCCAAAGCCTCGGGGCTGGTCAGGCGTGGATGCTCGTCTTTCGTGACCAACAAAGGTTCGCCCTTGCGGGTTGGAATGGACACGGGAGTAATTTCAGCCGCGAGCCGGCCATTTTCCTGTGCCGCCGCCGCTTTTTGTTGCGAACGCAGCGCAAAAGCATCTTGGTCGGTGCGGCTGATGTTGAAATCTTTGGCCACATTCTCGCCTGTTTCAGGCATCGACTCTGCGCCATAAGCCGCTTGTAGTTTGGGATTTATAAAGCGCCAGCCGATGGTCGTGTCATAGATTTCAGCGGTGCGTGAAAAGGCTGTATCGGCCTTTGGCATCACGAAAGGCGCACGTGACATGCTTTCAACGCCGCCTGCAATCATCACCTCGGCCTCGCCTGCCATGATTTGACGCGCCGCCACCAAAACCGCATCCATCCCGGAACCACAAAGACGGTTAATCGTGGTGCCGCCAACGCTGTGGGGCATGCCAGCCAACAGCAAAGACATCCGTGCAACATTACGATTGTCTTCGCCCGCTTGATTGGCGCAACCAAAGATCACATCATCAACCATCGCCCAGTCCATCGCGGTTTGCCGCGCCATTAAGGCCCTCAAGGCGATCGCCCCCAAATCATCTGGCCTAATCGAGGACAGGGCTCCGCCAAAGCGGCCAATCGGGGTACGGATATAGTCGCAGATAAAGACATCTTGGGTCATGTTACACCTCTGGAACAATAAGATCGGCGATGGCACCGCGCGTGCCCAGGGCCGCGCCCGTCAGCGCTTGCAAGTCGTCAAAACTGATCGAGGGGAGCTTTTCGCGCAGCACAAATCCTCCGTCCAAAATATCAATGACGGCCAAGCTCGAATAAATGCGCGTGACACAGCCCACGCCCGTAAGGGGCAAGCTGCAGCACTTTAAAAGTTTGGGTTTACCGTCTTTGGTGACATGGTCGGTCATAACCGCCACTTGTTTGGCCCCATGCACCAAATCCATCGCCCCCCCAACCGCAGGCACGCCCTTTGGCCCTGTTGACCAATTGGCCAAATCGCCGTTTTCAGCCACCTCATAAGCGCCCAAGATCGCCACATCCAAATGCCCGCCACGCACCATTGCAAAACTGTCGGCATGGTGGAAAAAGGCCGTTCCCTCTTTGATTGTGACAGCTTTTTTGCCGGCATTGATCAGATCCCAATCTTCGGCCCCGGGGGCGGGGGCTTGGCCAAAACCCAAAATCCCGTTTTCAGTGTGAAAGATTGCGTTGCGGCCAGGCGGCTGAAATTTAGCCACCAATTCAGGAAAACCAATGCCAAGGTTCACATAGGCCCCATCGTCAATATCCTGAGCGGCACGCCAGGCCATTTGGGTTGGGGTCAGCTTCATGTTATCACCATCTGATAAGTTGCATTTGCGCGGTTGAGATCTTCTTCTTGCACAGGACCTTTCACCTCAACAATGCTTTGCACAAAGATGCCTGGGGTGATGATCGCTTCGGGATCAAGCACCCCAGCGGGGCAAAGCTCGGACACTTGTACAATCGCATGCGCCGCCGCCATACACATCAGCGGGTTAAAATTACGCCCCGCCATCCGGTAAATCAAATTTCCAAAAGGATCACCGCGATGCGCCTTAATCAAGGCGAAATCGGCTTTTAACCAGCGTTCTTGCACATAAGGGCGCCCGTCAAACTCGGCTACGACTTTCCCAGCAGCCAAATCTGTTCCAAAACTTGTGGGCGTATAAAAGGCTGGAATGCCCGCACCACCAGCGCGGATGCGTTCTGCCAAGGTCCCTTGGGGCACCAGTTCCAGTTCAATCTCACCCGCCAGATACTTTTTCGTGAACACCACTGGATCGGCCGAACGCGGGAATGAACAAATCAGCTTTTTAACCTGCCCCGTTTCAATCAAAGCGGCCAGTCCAACATGCCCATTGCCAGCATTATTGTTCACAATCGTTAAATCACGTGGATGGCCCGTCGCATAAATGCGATCAATCAAAGCATGGATCAACTCGATGGGCGCACCCGAGCCGCCAAATCCGCCGATCATCACAACAGCCCCATCGGTGATCTGCGCAACTGCTGCAGCAGGGCTTGAAATCTGTTTGTCCATCATGACCTCTTAGCTGTTAACTGTTCTCTTGGAGGGTGCCAATATGTTCAATGCTGCCCACCAGTTCTAGGGTCGCCACAAGGGCGCGCCCCGTGCTTTGGGCCATTTGCGGTAAAATCATCCACTCAAGCCCCCAAGCCGCCCCTGAACGCTCTTGCTCGTGTAAAAGCGCGTGATGCATGCCCGAAAGTTGCACCGCGTTAAACCGAGCCAATGTGACCAAAAGCTCGGCCAACACGGGATTTTGCTTATGCACCATTGCAGATGAGCGCCCTCCCCCCGAAAGGGAAATTTCATCTAAGCCCTGCTGCGCCATAAGGGCCACATCTTGGCCAATTTTCCCAAGGTTACCGGTAATAAGCGATAAAAGTGACGCAAATTCGCCAATTCCGTCGCGCATCGCGTGCCAGCTGCGCTCGGTTGCGGCCAGACCAAGGGACTTTGCCATATGGTCGACAAAAGGTTGCGCCTTTGCACCAAGGGCCGCGCGATCTCCCGCCGCCCCTCCGATTTGCACACGCGCCACCCGCGGCATGAGCGCACCGATGCGGTTTTGGTGATCGTGCAGCGGCAAGCGCCAAGGCGAGATACGGTCGACCACTTTAATCATCACCGCCGCTTGCATCCGGGTGCGCCCCATCAAGGGCTGTGCGCCAAATCGGTTCTCCAGCTCTGAAAGAGCACGATCAAGCGCCCCTAGACGCTCTGCTATCAGCTTAAGGCTGGCTGAGATGCTTAGACTTGTGGCTGTATCAACCACATCTTGCGAGGTGGCCCCCACATGCAAAGCCCCCTCCCCCACAAGCGCGCGTAGATGCTGCACCAAATCGGGCACGCAAACCCCGTCGCGGCCCGTGCCTGCTCGCAGGTCGGCGGGGGCAATTTTTGCAGTTTTGATGGCAAGGGCGGCTTTATCGCCCTGGTCTTGGGGCCAAAGACCCACCGCAGCGCCTGCTTGAGACCATGCTGCTTCAAATGCGAGCATATGTTCCAGCTGAGTTTGGGCTGACCAAAGCGCACCCATCTCGGCGTCGCCAAACAGGCCCGACAACCAAGGATGATCAAAAGCGCTGGCCGTCATAGGTCTAGAAAGACAGTTTCGCCCTGCCCTTGCAGGCGAATATCAAACCGATATTGCCACGCTGCAGTTTTCTTCGCAATCAAACTGTCCACGCGCGGGCCCTGCTCAATTCGAACCAAAAGCGGGTCGGCACTATTGTCTTCATCGTCGAAATAAACACGGGTGCTTAGACCAATATTGATGCCGCGTGCCACGATCCAGAGGCTAATATGGGGTGCCATCATCTTCCCATCGCGGTTTTTAACGGGGCCCGGCTTGATGGTTTTAAGGATGAATTCGCCGGTATCTTTATCGGCGGCAAAACGGCAAAAGCCCGACACATTAGGGTCAGCACCCACTTGGCCCGCATAAAGGCCCGCGCCATCCGCTTGCCAGCTTTCTATCATCGCATCACGAATGGCCCAGCCTGTGCCGTCAAAGAGCGAGCCAGTTATGGTAATGACTTGTCCTTTGGCAGCAATGGAAATGGGGCTTAGACCCAAATCCTCGGGGTAGACACCTTCAATGCCTGCAAAGGTCGGGATGCAGCCTATATGCACATAGGGGCCTGCAGTTTGGCTAGCCGTTTCGGTCCATTGGGTCAATTTTTGCACCATGATTACATTCCCTCGGGCTTGTTTTCAAACATGGTTTGCCGACGGCCCCGCAAAACAATGTCAAATTTATAAGCCAAATAATCCATGCCGCGCGACTGTTGGATATCAAGCGGGGCCACCAGCGCGTCAAGCTGGCTGCGATCACGCACGGTTGCCGCAATCGGGCAAAGGTCAATCAACGGGTCGCCTTGGAAATACATTTGACTTATCAGCCTTTGGCCAAATGCATGGCCAAATATGGAAAAGTGAATATGCATCGGGCGCCAATCATTGGCCCGATTGGGCCAAGGATAGGCTCCGGGCCGAATGGTCATAAATTCGTAAAATCCGTTTTCGTCAGTGATGGTGCGCCCACAACCACCAAAATTCGGATCGAGGGGTGCAAAATAAGTGTCTTTCACATGACGATAGCGCCCGCCCGCATTGGCTTGCCAAATTTCTACCAATGTATGGGGCACGCCGCGGCCTGTTTCATCAAGTACGCACCCATGGACGCGTATGCGTTCGCCGATGGCCAGTTCTTTACCTTGGCTGTAGTTCAAGATTAAATTATTGTCCAAAGAGCCCAGCAAATTATGGCCAAACCGTGGGCCCGTTTCTTCGCTGACGGTCGATTCCATCGACAGAAGCGGTAAATTTGGTGACCGGGTCAGCGAGGTTTTGTAATCTGTCCAATAGGGTTCAGGATGCATCTCGCGCCGTCTTGGCATTAGTGAAGAATGATCAGACATGGGGCCCCTCGATCTCGGCAAAGGTCTGTTTTGCAAGCTTAATAGCATGGTTCGCGCAAGGCACGCCAGCATAGATCGCGACGTGCTGGAACACTTCCATCACATCTTGTTTGCTGGCCCCTGTGCGCACTGTGGCCCGAATATGCATCGGGATTTCTTCGAAATTGCCCGTCGCGGCCAAAAGGGCCAACGTCAGCATGGAGCGTTCGCGCCGTGTGATTGCGTCCGAGGCCCAAACCGTGCCCCAGGCCCCTTCGGTAATCAGGGCTTGAAAGGGCAAATCAAAATCAGTTTTGGACGCTTCGGCGCGGTCAACATGGGCGTCACCCAAAACTTCGCGGCGCACTTTCATGCCCTTTTTTAGGCGCTCAGGCATGATGCTGTTCCTTCACAAATTGCACGATCAAGCGCGCCGTCTCTTGGGGCGCTTCAACGCAGGGCAAGTGCCCTGCACCTTGGATTTCGTGATAATCCGCGCTGCAGATTGCGGCTGTTGCGCGCACCAAAGCGGGGGTAGTGGCCAGATCTTGCGCGCCGACAAGCGCCAAGATGGGTAGGCGCAGCGCCCCAATTCGATGGGTTAGATCAGCTTCGGCAAGGGCGTGGCAGCAGGCCAAATACCCTTCAAGAGGGGTGCGTGCAACCATATTGCGCCATGGAGCCAAAAGTGCAGGTTGGTTTTGATAAGCAGGCGTAAACCAGCGCATTAAAATAGCGTCAGACATGGCTAAAAGCCCGTCTTGGCGCAAAGCGGCGATGCGGTCTTGCCATAGGGTCGGTGTGCCAATTTTTGCGGCCGTATCCATTAAAACCAACGATTTTAAAAGATCAGGCCGCACGAGCGCCAGCTCTTGCCCAATCAACCCACCAATTGAAAGGCCCACAAAGGTAATATCGCGCAGCCCCAAACCATCGGCAATTGCCGCGGCATCTTGGGCCAAGGTTTCAATCTTATAGGGGCCATTTGGACAGTCAGAAAGGCCATGGCCGCGCTTATCATAACGCACAACGCGCCAGCTTTGCGGTAAAAGGGGCACCAGCTGATCCCACACACGCAAATCCGTTCCAAGTGAGTTGGCAAACATCACGCAAGGACCGTCTTCGGGCCCATTTACATGTATTAAAGCGGTATGGTCGCCAAGGTCTAGGGTCTGCATGATGTTTCCTTTGACCCTTTATTACATAGTTTACGCGCTTATAAAATTATTATATTGAGTAATTTAGTTAACCCATAGGTTATGAATGCTAGATCACCGCATCCGCCTGCGCCATTTGCGCTGCTTTTTGGAAACCGCGCAACTTGGCTCGCTTTCGGCGGCGGCGCGCGTATTGCGCATCTCGCAGCCGGCTGCCTCAAAAACCATTCGCGAATTAGAAGATATTTTGGGCCGCGCGCTTTTTGATCGAGCCGCGCGCCGGCTCAGCCTGACATCGGCGGGGCGAATCTTTCAGCAACATACGGGTGCTGCGCTTATTGAGCTTTCGCGCGCGCAAGACCTGCTGCAAGACGCAGCCCGCCAATTGACACGCATTTCGGTAGGCGTTTTGCCCACAGCGGCCACCGAACTGATGCCACGCGCAGCCCTAGCCTTTCATGCCGAGCGCCCTAATTGTTTACTGCGCGTGACCACGGGGCCGAACTGGCTTTTGATGTCGCAGCTGCGGGATGGGTCGCTTGATCTAGTTGTGGGACGCATGGGGCTTGCAAGTGTGATGGAGGGGCTGTCGTTCCGTCCGCTTTACTCAGAACCTATTTATGCAGTGGTACGCCCCGATCATCCGTTACTACTAGATCCACAAGCCGCCGAAAATCTGGTGCACTATGATCTGGTTTTGCCACCCCCGGGTGCGGTGATAGGGCCGATTGTGCGCGCCTATTTGGCCCGCCGCCAACCCCCGACGCGCCCCCATGCTTTTGAGACCGTTTCACTGGCTTTTGGGCGCAAGCTTGTCCAAGCCTCGGATGCAGTTTGGTTCATCTCGCGTGGGGTAGTGGCAAATGAGCTGGCCGTAAAGGCCTTGGTGGCGGTTGATATTGGCGAAGATTTGCTAGGCAGCCCTGTTGGCATTTCTATGCGCGAAGATGGGCTTATGTCACCCGAACAACGCAGTCTTGTTAACGCAATTGAACGGGCGGCCAAGACCGGGTTGGGCCTATAAACCCGCCTAAAAGGGCAGGCCAACATAGTTCTCCGCCAAATCCCGCCGTGCCGCTTCGGATTGGGCCAGATGAGCCAAGGTGGCTTTACGCATTTGTGGAGCGAAACTGTCTTCTCCTGCAAACTGATGCAGCATACTGGTCATCTGCCAGCTAAAGCGCATGGCCTTCCAGATGCGCGCCAAGGCCCTTGGCCCATAGGCATCAAGCCCACGCTCATCTTGCTTTTGCACCGCATCGATCAGGGCTTGGTAAAGATAAAAGACGTCCGACACCGCTAAGTTCAAACCTTTGGCACCCGTGGGTGGCACTATATGGGCGGCGTCGCCCACCAAAAACAACCGCCCCCAACGCAGCGGCTCATGCACGAATGACCGCAACGGCGCAATGGATTTTTCGACCGAGGGGCCCGTGACTAACCGCTGCGCCACATCGCTTGGCAGGCAGGACTTCAGCTTTTCCCAAAAGCGTGCATCGCTCCAATCTTCTACTTTGTCACTTAGGGGCACTTGCACATAATATCGGCTTAGGTTTTCATTGCGCATCGAAGCTAAGGCAAAGCCATTGCGCGAGTTGGCATAGATCAATTCGGGGCTGGCGGGCGGCGTTTGCGACAATACCCCCAGCCATCCAAAGGGATAAACACGTTCAAACGACTTAACAATCGCGGCAGGCATGCTGGTGCGGCTTACGCCATGAAAGCCATCGCACCCCACTACAAATGCGCAATCTAAGCGGTGGCGCTGGTTAGTTTGGGTGAATTCGACAAAGGGGTGAGTAGTATCGGCCTGTGATATGACGACATCTTCCACCTCATGCAAAATCTGGGTGCCCATGACATCTTGGGCTTGGTAAAGATCAGCGGTCACTTCGGTTTGACCATAGACCAAAACATTTTTACCCGACAAAGCCTGGAAATCAATGTGCACTTTCAGGTCATCGTCGGTGAGTAAACAGCCATGATGGGGTAGGCCTTCACGCATCATACGCGCGCCGACACTAGCTTCTTTTAGTAACGCTACTGTACCCGCCTCAAGCACCCCTGCGCGAATGCGTGCCAAAACCTTGGCCCGCGGCGCGCGCTCTAAAAGCACCGTAGAAACACCTGCTTGATTAAGAAGTTGTGACAATAGAAGCCCCGAGGGCCCTGCCCCGATGATGGCAACTTGCGTTTTCAAAGTCGATCTCCCCTGCGCGCACAAATCCATTTAAAGCAACACATGCCTTGCGCTTCATCTACGGCAGCCACACCCACTTGGGGAAGTAGCGGTATTCTAGTAAGATCAGCGCCTTGGTTGTTTTGGATAAAAATAGGCAATAGATATTCTCTTATAAAAATACGAGCGCTGCCTATGCTGCGGGCGGCGTACCGTGTGTGTGAAAAGTTTCGATGGTCTTTAAACCCCAAGCCTGGCCCTTTTTACGCTCGGTCTCGGTCCAGACTACTGGTTGCCAATCGGGCGCTAAAATCAGCCGTGCGCCCGCATTTGCAAGCTCAACCCGATTGCCTGCGGGTTCCCATACATAAAGGAAAAAGGTACCTTGAATGGCGTGTTTATGTGGGCCGGTTTCAATATGAACGCCATTCTCTAAAAAGATATCGGCAGCGCGTAAAATGTCTTCACGGCTGTCGGTGGCATAGGTCACGTGATGCAGGCGAGCTTGGCCTTTGCCATGTTCCTCCGTGCAGGCCAGATCGTAAGTTTTATTATTGACCGTAAACCAACAGCCGCCCGTGCGTCCATTATCAAGCAAGATCATCTCGGTCACGCGACTGCCCAAGCAAAGCTCCATAAAGCGGCGAAACTCAGCTACGTCCGATGCCAAAAGATTAAGATGGTCAAGCCGGCGCGGACAAGCGCCTGTGGCGTGAAATTTGCTAGCCGTATTCTTAAGGGCTGGACGGCTCCCATCAGTTAAAATGGGGCGGTTTGTATCATAGTACAGTTCAAAAATATGGCCGAACGGATCTTCAAACCGAAAGGCACGGCCGTGGCCTACGTCGCCTTCAACCCAGCCGTGCACCTTATAGCCCGATGCCATCACGGCGGCAACACGCCGCTCCAGCGCTTGCGGGCTAGCGGCGCGGTAGCCAATATGCCCCACTCCAGTCTGGCTATGACGCGTCAGTTTAAGCGAATGAAACTCATAATCATCCCAAGCCCGAAGATAGGCGCTAGCCCCCTCTTGATGGGAAAGTGTTAACCCGTAAATGCGGGTGAAGAAGTCTAGACTTTCTTCAAATTTATCGGTGTAAATCTCGACATGACCCAGATGGGCAACGTCATGGCAGATTTCTGACAGCTGTGACATGGTTCACCTTATTTTTAAAATAGCCTATATTTCATAAACAGTGCGTCGGAAGATGGATAGTACCGCCACAGCGCCATACAAAGTTAGCCGCCTGCTCCCATATGACAAACACTCTTTTTTCAGATTTATTAAAGGCTCCTATATTTTCTCACAAAGGATGGAAGTAGATGGCCCAGAATGCAATTCTAAAGAGATCATTTGATTATAAGTTTT